>Ga0180732_1001356_pt1 | contig 15395 bp, 19 predicted proteins | sample KR11_01MetaG_FD_148674 | JGI IMG/M metagenome (GOLD analysis project Ga0180732, IMG submission 148674) | Groundwater microbial communities from the Olkiluoto Island deep subsurface site, Finland - KR11_0.1 MetaG | ecosystem: Environmental > Aquatic > Deep subsurface > Groundwater | place...
CTACGATGCGGCGCGCGACTTCGTTTAAAATTTCCTTGCTGATCATCAATGAGCCTCCTCATTAATCAATCTCGATGTGTCAATAAGGAAAATTAACCGCAGATGAACGCAGATGAACGCAGATAAATGATGGAACACGGATTGCGCGGAGTACACGTCCACGTATGCCAGCGCACTGGCATACGTGTGCACGCAATCGACTGGCGTGACAGTCGACGCGGATGCGCACGGATCCGTGAAAATCCGCGCAATCTGTGTCATCCGTGTTCTAAGTCGTGATGCGGCCGCATTTTCATACATGGTAACAGGTATGGCTGAGCTTTGCGTTCTTTGCGCCCTTTGCGGTGATAAGTCGATGTGCGGGTCGTAAGCGTAGGTCTTTTTACCACTGTCGCTATCGGTTTCAGGGGTTACGAGACCGACGGGAGGGTTGTTGCATCGATCCATTCCTTTATGTTCGTACTGCTCGATGGGCTTCTTTTCCGGTTTGCTGCTCCTTGTCATTATTAACTATCTATATTATTGTGAATACTTTTAAATATACTCTCTTAGAAATCCAACTCCCCCCTTTAAATCATTCCAACACTGAAATGGAAAATTATTAAAGTATGCAGCATATTTAAACATGGGATTTCATGGATATTATTTATTCCAATCCTGAGAATAGTATATAGAGTCGAAAAAGAAAGATATGTCGTCATAACGGTTTATTATGCACACCCGGAAAGATATGAGGAGGAAAAATGAAAATATCATATGATCCCGAAGTGGATGCCATGAATATAAAATTCCAGTCTGGGAAATACAGCATAAGCAATGAAATCGCCGATGGAATAATCGTAGATTATACTAAAGACGGCAGGGTAATTTCCATTGAGATCCTTGATGCATCAAAAAAGATTCCTCTAAAGAACCTAAGAGATATCACTATAGCTCTACCTTTAGAAGCTATTACCGGGACTCAATAATCCGGAAATAATTTATTCATCGCTAAACGACTCCGAATAGAGCTGTCGGCGCACATTACGAATATCTTTTAATATCTTCTCGGATTTATCTTCATGAAACTTCCGGTCGCTTCACCCTCTCGAACTTCCACTTTTTGCTCAAATCCATAGTCGCATCAATCCCCACCTTCGTCCCAATCCCGTTCTCAGAACGCGGGTCAAGCGTGCTCCCCCTCACGTTCGGATAAATGTAAATGTCTTCATCCCCCTTAACGCGCGTGGCTATCGCAAACTCTATATCGTTGGGATCGAAAATATTGATATCATCATCCACTATCACGACGTGCTTTAAGCTCTTATGAGCCGCAAAAGTCGCCTCAATAGCCTTCTTTCCCTCTTCATCGCTGTTCTTATGTATCTGCACCACGGCATGGAAATACCAGCATCCTCCCGGTGTCATCACAACGTTCCTGACATCGGCTACTTTCTTAACTTCCCTGAATATCAGGGGTTCGTAGGGTACTCCCATCATGATATTATGTTCATTCGCAGCAGGCATGAGCGCATGATATATCGGGTCGCGCCTGTGCATGATCTTCGTGATATATATGACGGGCTGTTGTCTTACAATGTCATACGTGCCGCTGATGTCAACGAAAGGTCCCTCATCCACAAGCTCTGTGGGATGGATGTATCCCTCAAGTACGTATTCGGCATGCGGCACTTTGATACCGTTCCCGCATTCGAATACCTCAAGCGGTTCACCTTTTAGCGCTGCTGCATAGCTATACTCCTGCCCTTCAGGCACGCGGGTAGATATTGCGAACAGCGTCACAGGGTCTATTCCGATAACAATAGCAATGGGTAGCGGTTCTCCCTTTTCAGCGGCTTTCTTATGAAGATTGTAGGTATGCCTGAACTCAACAAGCCGCGCCGCAAGCCTGTCCTTTCCTATAACCCTGAGCCTGTGTATCGATGCGTTCATCAATCCTTCATATTCAGACACAACAACACCAGCGGTAATATACGGGGCTCCGTCGCCTTCATAATGCGTAAGTATGGGAAGCTTTGACAGGTCTGTTTTTTCACAAACTTCTTTTGTGGGTGAATCTTTTACGATCCTGACAATACCTTCAGGAGGGCTTGAAGAAAGGGTCTGGATTATCATATCAGGCGAAACCCCAAGGGCATCTGCCATCAATTCCCTTGAACCAAGGACGTTCATTACAACTTTCCCGCCGTTCACGTTAGTAAAAAGAGTTGGCTCTTTTCCGACAGCGGCACTTACTTCATATACGGGCGAGAGCGGCTTATTAACTTCCTTCAGTTTACCTTCCGCCCTGAGCTTATCTAAAAATCCCCTCAAACTCATTCACGCCACCGCTTGTAGAGGTTATGCTCTATACCCAGAAGGTCAAGAGCGCGTCCAGCCATAAAATCTATCATATCATCAATAGATTCAGGTTTTGGATAGAATGCAGGAGAAGCGGGAAGAATGGATGCGCCTGCCCTGGCGGCTCTTTCCATGTTCTCGATATGTATCAGATTAAGAGGAGTCTCTCGAACCATTAGAACAAGGGGGCGTTTTTCTTTCAGGCAGACATCTGCTGCCCTTGAGAGCAATGTATCTGACATCCCCATTGCAATAGAAGCAAGCGACTTCATGCTGCACGGAGCCACTATCATGCCCCTTGACCGGTGCGAGCCGCTGGCTATCGGAGCCGTAAAATCATCATCCTTATAGACATGGTCGGCAAGTTCCTCTACGTCCTTGACTAAATGATCTGTCTCTATTCCGATGAGCTGCTTTGCAGAATCTGACAGGACTAAATGTGTCTTGATCCCTTTTGTTCTCTTTAAGGTTTCAAGCAGGCGTATCCCGTACTGCACCCCTGAGGCGCCGCTGATGGCAATGATTATTTCATTATTCATGCGATGTTATTTGGTTTGCTTTGTTTGAATAGTTTATGTTATGCAATAAGCAGAAATAAATATCGCGTATTTCAATTATAACCTGTGATACAGATTCTTAAGGACGTAGCATTGCGCATCGGTCTTGGCATCATTTTTGGCGTGTTACTGCTGATGTTCATCGCAATGCTGAAAACCATTTTTTATAAGAACATCAAACAGATCAATTTATTTATTGTCTTCATTCTGATAGCTTTGATAGCATATGCACTTGGCGATATCGCCCTTGATATACTAAACTTTTGACCTTCGTATCCTGAGTTTTCCGATCCATTTCTTGAATTTGCTCTTGTTGACGTTCTTAATCTTGACCCTCAGGTAGCCGCGTTTTGAATTTATAATCATCTTAAATATAGTCCCTTCTGGAAAGGATTCAAGAAAATTTTTGAACTCCCCTGCGGCTGTGTCTTTATTAATTTCGGTAAATTCAATACTCATTCTGTAATATGATATTATTTGAATCAATATATACCTATCTTTTATAGTTGAACTATTATCGTTATTCAACTATCATTTTCCTGAATATCATTTTTCGACAGTTTTCAACAGAAATAATTATATTGGTGCAGGTTAATAATCATTAGTGGTTAATTTATGAACGGGGGAAAGATGTCCGAAATATACAGCAATATTTTAAAAGGCCTTAAAAAAGTAAACGGAGTTAAAATGACCGCGCTTGGAGGCAGGGACGGCTTTCTCATAAGTAAATCTGAAAGCGACGAGTCTGAAAAAATAACAAGGATGGCGGCAGATATGATCAGGGCAGCCGAAACAGCAGGTAACAAGCTCGACAATGTAAGTCTTAACCGAGTGATCATAGATTTTAATGGTAGACAGCTTATTGCAGCTTCTGCAGGACCAAAGGCGGTAGTTTCAGTGATGGCAGAACAAAATGCAAGTCTTGACCCTATCATCTGCGAGCTTGATCGGACTGTTGAGAGAATAAGATACATAATATAACCTGAAAAAGTTCTGGGTTCGCTCGATGAACTGGGACATGGGTAAGGATTAAGTCCAGAAGAAATGTTATTAAGAACATGACAGTTTCAATCGCGCTAGCAGGAAAACCGAATTGCGGGAAATCCACTTTCTTCAAAGCCGCCACCCTTGCCAATGTCGAGATAGCAAATTATCCTTTTACAACAATAGATGCAAATCACGGAGTGGCTTACGCCAGGACGGTCTGCCCGTGCAGGGAACTGAAACTTGATTGCGGACAATGCAGGGAAGGCGTACGGTTCGTACCAATAGGCTTGATAGACGTGGCAGGACTTGTGCCCGACGCGCACAAGGGGCGCGGCCTCGGTAATGCCTTTCTTGATAATCTCAGGCAGGCAAAAGCCATAATTCATGTGATAGACGCTTCAGGAGGGACTGATATAGAAGGCGTTCCAGTACCTGTGGGCTCTCATAACCCTCTTGATGACATAAATTTCCTCGAGCATGAGATAACGATGTGGATATTCGGGATCCTGAAGCGCAACTGGGAAAGGCTGTCGCGCAAGGTGAACGCAGAGGGGCTTAAGATCGAAGAGACTATTGCAGAACAGCTTGAAGGCGCAGGAGTGACTGACGCTCAAGTTAAAACTGTTCTTTCCCGGCTGAAACTGCCAAGGGATAAACCCCATGTATGGACTGATGAACAGATAATCGAGCTTTCCGACATGCTAAGGGCGCTAAGCAAACCGCTTATTATCGCAGCGAATAAGATAGATGTTGCACCACAAGAATATATTGAAAAACTAAAAGAAACAGGCGCGATGCCTGTAAGTGCAGCAGCCGAAGCGGCCCTGCGGCTTGCTGATAAGGGCGGGGCGATCAAATATATACCAGGAGACGACGATTTTACGGAATCGGCAAGCCTGTCTCAGGCGCAGAAAGCGGCGCTCTCAAAACTTCGCGCCCTCATGAAGATAAATGGAGGCACAGGGATACAGAAATGCATCAATGATGCGGTTTTCAACCTGCTTGACCTTGTGGTAGTATTTCCGGTCGAAGATGAGAACAAATTCAGCGACAAGAAAGGGAATATCCTTCCTGATGCTTTCCTTGTGAAAAAGGGAAGCACCCCAAAAGACCTTGCATTCATGGTACATACCGACATCGGCAAAGGATTCCTTTATGCTGTGGACGCCCGCACCAAGATGAGGCTCGGGGATAAGCATGAACTGAAGAATGGGGACATAGTAAAGATAGTTGCTGTGAAATAGTCGGCAAAGCGGAACATTGATAAAAAAGTAAAAGCAATTAAGAAATATATTAACATAGGTTTCTTATGCCCTACGCAGCAGGAGATAGAAAGGAATTCATTGAACGCTCAGGGATCGATCCCGGCTCCCGCATCCTTGATTTTGGAGGGGTGCTATATGAGGAGCTTCCCTCATCTGTATCAGGGATAACGGCAAGGAAGCAGTTACCAAATGCTATCGTCATAAAACCGGCTCTTGTACCCTTCAAAGATTCAGTCTTTGACGCCGTGGTATCATATCACTACTTTGATCTGATACACAAGGATATGATAGGTTACGTATTCAGGGAAGCTGCAAGGGTGCTAAAGAAAGATTCGAATTTCTCGTTCATGCTGCAACTTTGGGCGCCGCAGAATGAAGCGCAGCGGTCAAGCCTGTTCTTCAATGAGCTTCTAAAAGCCAGCGGAGCTATATATGCCCATGAGTTCACTGACATAACAGGGGAGCTTTCCGACTCGGGTTTTTGCGATATAACTGTAGAAACAATAAAACGTAATATAATAATACCCCCTGATTTCGTAAAGTTGCACCTTATCCTCCTTGGCAGCCTTGTGAAAAAAGAGCAGGACAAAGGTATCGCAGGAATCAAAACCCCTGCAAAACAGTACTTCGAACATGTCAAAGAATATGGAGAGGCCATGCTTCCAGCCCTGCATTTTATGGCAAAAAAGATATGAGAAGAAGACATCTTGAGATGACTCTGGAGAAGCTTTCAGGCTTTCGGACTCCTGACCCCTTGAAAGAGCAGTATTCAACCCCGGCAACGGTGGCGGCAGAACTGCTTCATTTTGCTTTCATGAGAGGGGACCTCACGGACACTGTCTATGACCTTGGGTGCGGCGGGGGGATCCTTGCTATCGGGGCAAAGCTTCTGGGAGCAGAAAAGGTTATAGGTTTTGATGATGATAGTGACGCACTTGAGATCGCACGGGCAAACGCAGAAAGACTTGGCGTAAATGTCGAGTTCGTTTGCAGCGGTATAAACGACGTAAGCGGAAAAGCGCACACAGTAGTGATGAATCCACCGTTTGGCGCCCAGGTGAAAGGGAGCGACCGTCCATTTTTGAGGAAAGCCCTCGAATTAAGCGGAGTGGTTTACTCCATACACAATGCCGGAAGCTTGGAATTCATAAAAAAATTCATAAGTCCTGCAGTCATAACGGACTATCAAACGATTGATTTTCCTATAAAAAGGACATTCAGGTTTCATACGAAAGAAGTACAGGTCATAAAAGTTGAGATATACAGAATAGAGAAAAGATAGAGGGATCATTATTAGAATCAAGAGAAAGAAAGCCACAGGCAGAAGAAAGCTTGTAAAAGGCGACGCAAAATCAAGAACATTAAAGAAAGACGATAAACATCCTGAAGATAAAATAGAAGAGGATGTCGAAGAGACTGAAGAAGATATCGAGACAATAGAAGAGGATATCGAAGAGACTGAGGAAGATATCGAGACAACTGAAAAGGATGTCGAAGAGACCGAAGAAGACATCGAGACAACTGAAAAGGATGTCAAAGAGACCGAAGAAGATATCGAGACAACTGAAAAGGATGTCAAAGAGACCGAAGAAGAATTAGAGAAGACAGACCGGTCGGTGAAAAAACCCCGAAACGAAAAGGAAACGGGAAAGATAGTACTTCCTGGGGAGCTCATCGGCACTTCAGAGGAATTCATTCCGAAAAAAGGAACATTTGAAGACAGGGGTAGTATATATGCAGCGTCCACAGGATATGTGAGAATAAACGCCAAGGAACGTTCGATTGCAGTTGAACCTGTAACGAATATCCCCCCGCAACTTGCAGTAGGGGATATTGTTGTTGGACAGGTCACAGACATGAAAGAATCTGTAGCGCTTGTGGAGATAGCTGGTATAAAAGGCAGGGGCGAGCGTGCGATAGTGAACGCAGCGGGCGCAGCAATTCACGTTTCTAATGTCAAAGACGCTTATGTCAAAGACCTGTCCTACGAATTTGCGCCTTTTGATATAGTGAAAGGAAGGGTCCTTGACCTTCGGAACATGCGCCTTTCAACCGTGAACAAAGAACTCGGCGTTATGAAGGCTTACTGCGGAAACTGCAGGACTGTTCTGAAAAGAGAGAATGATAAACTCAAATGTCCCAACTGTAAGAGAACTGAAACGAGGAAAATGTCTTCTGATTACGGGACAGGTATAATTTAGGTGAGAACATGGAACTTACTATAGTAAATAAGACGGATAACGAGATCAGCATAAAGGTGGCAGGAGAGTCGCATACTCTCCTGAACACGCTTAAAACAGCTTTACTTAACAACAAGCATGTTGAGATAGCCACATACGATATCAAACACCCCACGATAAGCGAACCTATACTTTTTGTGAGAACAGACGGCGCCGACCCCATAGAAGTGATAAAAAAAGCGTCAGGTGAACTCGTCAAGGAATGCGACGAGTTTATCAAGTTATTCAAGAAGAAGACGAAGGATTAATTAACGCTTTATATTCTTCATCTATAATGTTATCCAGAGCTACACCGTGCTCCAGCGCTACCAGTATAGCGCTGACCTCAATTTCAACGAGCTTTGAGAGTTCGTCCCTTTTTTTATTTATAAGCGATATCACCCTGCGTTTATCCATTCCGGTTTCTGCTGTTATGCGCTCAATTATCCTGTCAAAGATCGAACGCTCCTCCTCCTCGAAAACACCTGGCTTGAATCCATGAGGGGCCTCTACAGAGGAGAGATCAAAAGCAGGATGAATAATATCTCCCTCTCTTTTTAAGAGTCCGGCTTTCTCTGCCTCCAGAACTACTTTTTTTGCCTGATCTGGAGAGAACCAGTTCAGGTCAAAAGAGAGGGCAAGTATGAACTCGCTCTCTTTTAGTGAGTCCTTCCCCTTTCTTTTGAAAGGAACAGAAACAGTATATATCAGGTCGGTCATTTGGGGGCGTTCTTTATGATCTCATCAACAATGGTATCTGCAATTCTTACGCTTTCAGTCCTGCCCATGCCATCTATGTGGTGAACGTTCATCGTGAGTATCCCGCTATCGAGACTTGTTCGTACAAGGAAGGAGTCTCCCTTGAACGGAACGCGGTCGAACTTGTCATCAAGGAATGAATATTTGAGGGTTACCCTGAAATCTATCGTTCCCTCATTTGTAACATCCCTGAGTACGGATTCGATCGTGTCTTTATTGAGGGAAGAAAAATTTACAGTTCGGTCAGTTATTTCAATTGTAATACTTCTCTTTGCCTGGACAGGGCGCAATTTCATGTCTGGTGAATCGGTTATGAACGTTCCGAACTGCCCGTTCATCCCGGCCATCGACCTGACAATGAATGGGAGGTCTGACTGAAAATTATATTTTCTCTCAAATTCTGGCTTAGGAGGAAATTGATGATAAATGCGTTTCATATTATTTCTGTATAATCCGGGCATCTTAAAAGCTTTCTGCTAAGCATTAATTATCCTGTTGGTGCATTAAGAGGTATATGAAGTACGATGTCGCGGTTGTTGGCGCAGGTCCAACAGGTGCTATCGCATCGAAATATGCCGCCAGGAACGGGGCGCGAACGCTGCTGATAGAAGAGCACTCAAGCATAGGTTCTCCAGTCCAGTGCACCGGGCTTATCAGCAAGGCCGCACTTGTGCAATGCGAAATCGGGGAAGGCAACTTCGTCCTATCCAGAATGAAGGGGGCTTTTGTGTATGCTCCGAATGGGGATGAACTCACCATCCGGGGAAAAGATGTTATGGCATACGTGATTGACCGAAAAGTTTTCGACAGGGAGCTTGTGGAACACTCTCTTGATGCAGGCGTTGAACTCATGTTGAAGACGCGTTTTATGGGGCTTCAAAATGGCGGGATCTCAGTATTATCAAGCGGTGTAATAAAGGATATCCAGGCAGATCTCATTATCGGGGCTGACGGCATTATGAGCAGCGTGGGCAGGGCAGCAGGGCTTCCCAGATGCAAGAAATTCCTGTCAGGGATACAGTTCGAGGCTCCATATCATGCCAGAGACCCTGAATTCGTTGAGATATTTACAGGAAATAACTTCGCGCCTGGTTTTTTTGGATGGGCTGTGCCTTTTGCTGGAATGGCCCGCATCGGTCTTGCAAAAAATATGGGTTATAAGCCGGCATTGAATTATCTTGAAGAACTCATTAAGCATCCCGTGCTTGCTTCAAGATACACTGGTTCGCGCACAGAACATGTTGTCGGAGGCATACCTCTGGGCCCGCCTGATAGAACGGCAAAGGAGAACGTTTTGCTTGTTGGCGATGCGGCAGGGCAGGTGAAACCCACGTCAGGGGGCGGTGTCTATATGGGAGCAGTATGCGCAAAGATAGCAGGCGAGGTTGCGGCGCGGGCTGCGCGAAAAGAAACCGACACTGGAGAGTATGAAAAAAGGTGGCGCAACGCGGTGGGAAGGGAGCTTTCGATAGGGATGATCATTCATAAGAGCCTTGGGAAGTTAAGCGATGAAAACCTGAATGAGTTCATAGGGTTCCTGAACCGTCCCGGGATGAGTGAGCGCATCACGAAATACGGCGACATGGACCATCCTTCCGTGCTTTTGAAGGAACTGCTCAGGGGCGCTGATAAGATGCGGCTTGTAAGGCTGCTTGGAGTTGCGTTCAAGACGCTGTTTTGAATGAAAAAAAGCAAAATAAGCACTTATTATCATAAAAAAATACGGGCGGGGGCGCCGATTCGACAGGATAAACAGGATCGACAGGATACGAGCCAATAATGCACATCCATTTTATCCAGTAAATCCTATCTGAAAGTCACAAATCGCACTGAATTAATTTGTGGCGCCTCCGCAAAACCCAATGCGTCGTCGTATTATTTTGAACGCCAGTAATGTGATGGAGAATTAACAACGAACTCACAGCGAACTTAATACGAACTCACGACGACCTGAGTTAGTCCGAGTTCGTACCAGTTCGGTGTTGATTTTTAATAGGGTTCATTTTCTAATTTTAAGCTATATTATCAGGTCTGCTTTAGGCTCACTTAATAACATCCACCAGCGCCACCCTTTCAAGCACAAGCTCTGGAAGCTTATCCTTCCCCACAGCTTCAAGCTCCTCATTCGTAATACCGAAAACTTTCATGAGCGCCTCTTTTTTAGACACATTATATGCAAGCACATACTCATGTATTATTTCATCAAATATTTCATCAAATCCCGATAGTTCTGTTTCTCCAACAGCCACGAGCACGATATTGTTCTCACCCTTATGTATCCCCAGCTTAACTGCCCTGCTTATCTGGCGCGTGCCTGCTGCATACAGCATTATTTCCTTGGAGAGGTCGTTCGCGATAGCGGTCCCGGTCTTGAATGAATTTATTGCCTTTTCCACCGCGAACCTGATGTGTTCCTCGCCTGCGATCTTATCAGCGTCCAGCGCCTGAATGGTCAGGTTATTTTCAATGCTTATCTTTTTAAGCTTATGCAGGAACTCTTCCACGTCATCTATGGACACCTTGCCTTCAAGGATATGAATCATCAGTCTTTAAACGGGGTTTTTCATGAAAAAGGTAGCGATGAAAAAATAGTTAAACTCAGAAAGCAGTAGTTAAAAGTATGATGCTTGAAGAGCTGATCGCAAAGATTGAAAATGTGAGCAAAAGTGAAGTGAAAAAGGCCGCCCCTTCGGACGCCAGGGATATCCATCAAATCATAATGGAGTCAGTTCCCAGAGGTCCACACGATAAGATGGTATTGGGCTACCTGACATCCCTCTGTGCTGAACGCATGTATCCAGGGACTTTTGAACTCGATGTGAACGGGCTTGACTATATCGGGTTTGAACTTGAAAAAGGCATTATCGCGGTTGAAGTAGCCGGGGATAACCTGGGTTCGTGCATGAGACATGGAAAGATAATCGCCAAAAAAGTCGGCGATGAAACTGGAAGCTCTATGGTTGGCGGTGAGATCGATGCGGACGAAATAAATAGCATCGGCAATACCCTGGGTGGAAAGATCAACGTGAAAAAGGTGCACACGATATCAAAAGATCAGGGAGCAGAGATCTTTATTAAGGGGGTCAAGTTCAAACGCGGTTTCCTTGACAGGTTACTGGGACGATGAGCCGAATTTCACGACAGGACATGCCCTTGTGCATTTCCCGCAGCGCGTGCATTTATCGCTTATTCGTGCAGTTCCATTCACTGTGATAGCCCGCGTCGCGCACTGCCCGACGCATACTCCGCATCCTGTGCAAGCCAGGGCTCGAAGGATCGTCTTTTCTGCAAGCCATATCAAATCCCGCGCCTCATCCTCGTTTGCGCCCCGCGCCACAACTGTGCCGCTTGCATAGACATGGACATTGTTCTCCCCTGTCTGCGCAATTATAACGCCGTCGATCGAATTTGTTTCTCCGATAATAGCCAGAAATCCTGATTCAGATATCTGTTGGAGGTTCAGCGGTGTGCCAAAACTGCCCTCTGCTGTCATGCCGCCTGCCCTGCACGGGCGGTAGCCGATGGTCATGGTGAAGTGGACTGGTTTTTTGCTGCATTTCGGGATAATATTTATGCCCTTCTTTTCCGCTATCATCTGAATGGACTTTGGAAGCACCTGCCAGCGCCAGAATCCATATCTTACCCATTCTTCAGGCAGTCCGCTTCTGGATGCATAGTCAAGAAGGTATTTTTCAAGTTTTTCACCAAGCTCAGGATGGATCTCGGATAATCTTGTGAAATCTGCCATGCTTGCTGAAGGACAAAGCCAGCACCCTATCCTGTCAAAACCTTCCTCGTATAAAGGATTGTATTTTGCCTTCTTCCAGAAAAGATACAGCCATACGTGAAGTGCTGTCCAGTTCTGGATCGGCGTTGCTCCTATCTGGTTTCCAACCCACGGGTTCTTCCAGATGTGGTCGCTGTTGGCCCTTACCTCGCTCTCGTATTTTCGCTGACCGATGAAAGAGAGGCAACCGTTCTCGTAATTATTCTCGATTATCTGTGTTATCGCGCCGAGCTTGCATACCTTGCAGCACCATCTTGCCTCGACCGTGGGTGGTCCGAAATTGTCTATGGAATTCCAGAAAGCTTCACCTGAGGAGTGTATCTTCAGTGGCAGCCCGAGCTCTTTTGCGGTCTGTTCCACATTGTCTACAGTCTCGCGAAACTCAAGTCCCGTATCAGCGAAAAGTATATCGAAATCACATGCAGCATCGCGTACAAGCAGCAGTGTCACAAGGCTGTCCTTTCCTCCGGAGTATGAGACCGTGACCGGTTTTCCTGTGGTTTCGGCGACGTTCTTTATGAAGTTGTGCGACTTTTCCTCAAATTTTGTTAATATCTGCATATTTGCTGCAACCGCATCGTCCCAGGTTTTTTCTCCTGCCTGCGGCTGCCTCATTGGTTCTGGTTTGCCGTTCCAGCGCGTTTTTACAGCCATGCCCTTCTCATGTGTGAGCATACGCTGCGCAGTCATGCGCGCCCTTCCTGTGGCGACGACTTCATTTTGCGGCGTCAGCACGATCACCTCATCGTCCTCGACTATGCTTGCCTCAGCGTCGTTCACTCCAGGCGCGAGCACAGAAGCGCCTTTTATTAAAAAATCAACCGCGCCCTTATCTACCACGAGCCATTTCTTCCCGCCGACAAGCCTGCGCGCCCCCTCGAGCCTGGGGATGAACACCCATTCCATCCTTTCGATCTCAAAACGCAAAGCGCCCATAATCGCGCCGTCAAATACCACTTCGTCCATCCTGTCCTCGTACGGCGCCTTGTTCAGCACAACGAGCCTGCCTTCTGGAACCAGCCTGATCCCGAATTGTTTTTCTGTTGTCCTGTTGATCAGGTCGATATCATAGGGAAATGCAGGTCTGATATCGCCGGGCGGGGTTATTTCTATCTTTTTGGTGGCTGCTGTGCAGGCGCAGGTCTTACCCAGTACGGGAAGGTTGCATGAGGGGCACCAGTAAAGCAATAACTCGCCGAGGTAATGGGTCATGGGTCTTGAGTTATAACAGGAAGTATTTATATGTGGCTTTATTTGAGGATTGTATTACGTTGTAATACTACTTGGGGTATGAGGGGATGAGCATCGGGAACATCTGTATTTATCTGCAGTATATTTTAAACGAATTAATTATTGTAGATTCTCCTTCAAATATCTCTTGAAGAACCATTGCATGAAGATATTTTCATCTTTTTTTATCTGTGATCGTTCAAGAGAGCGATAATAGCCAGATCTTTTCTCATAGGGTATATTGAGCATTGGAAAATCATGTTTATATAAAACAAAGTTCATCATCAACCTGCTGATCCTTCCATTCCCGTCTGCAAACGGGTGAATGGTTACAAGTTTGAAGTGAACCAGCGCTGCGAGTTGTACTGGATGAATTTTATTTTTGTTCTTGTCATACCATTTGAAAAATTCCATGAGCAACGGATAGACTTCTGCCGGAAATGGCGGTATGAATTTGCTTCCCGCAATTGCTACCTGATGCACTCTGATAATTCCAGCTATGTCGGCTTTTGTACTTTCGAATAACTTTTTGTGGAAATACAATATGGTGTTCAGGGAGAGGTCTTTTTTGTAATTCAGCATTTCGTAGAATGCGTTTTTGTGCGCCTGCGTTTCCTTTACATCGCTTATGGGTCTAGCACCCGGTGTTATGCCTTTTTCAAGCAGGTCTGCCGTATCCCTCAGTGTAAGGGTTGAGCCTTCTATCCTGTTTGTGTCATAGGTGAACCTGATGGCGAAAGTCTCGATTTCTTTTTCCCGTGCGGAAATTGGTGTGATTTTTTCCTGCTGTAAAAATTCTGCTTTTATTTTATCGAATTTGTCAAGCCATTTTTCCTTATAAATTTCAGCCATGAACTCAGCCATGTATTCCTGTTTCAATTCTTCGATATTCGAGGGCAGGATTTTTCCAATGATTTTTTCTTTCTTGCATACTCTGCCTCCCTCGCGGTAGCTGTGCTCAATATAATAATATGTCTGATTTCCCACTGTTTTTTTTCTAATTGCAGCCATATTCTCATATTACCCCTACATATTAATTAACTTTTGTATTTTTATAAAAAATGTAGGGGTAATGGCGCCGTCATGCTTCAAGTTCCCAATTCAAAGCATTCTGCATCATAACGTTGAAGAAGTGGACTATTTGTCCGTTTGACTATATCTCCAATTCCTTCAATGTCTCAGTTATCTTAGTCTCCAATTCCAGTATTTTCATTTTAATCACTTCCGGTTGTTCATACTGGACTTCTTCGTATTCAATCTCCCTGTACTTGGAAATGCTCAAATCATAATCATTTTCCTTGATTTCCTTGAAAGGCACAAAGAAACATTTGGCTTTCCTGTCTTCGAATTTTCCTTTATCCCTGCTCTTGAATTTCTCAATAATATCAGGTATGTCACCTTTTCCATCAATGAAAGTTCTCTTATCATCGAGGCTATAACCATCAGATGCCATGCCATAGAACCAGACCTTTTCTGTCGGCTCTCCTTTGGTAAAAATAAGTACTCCTGCTGACACTCCTGCATATGGTTTGAATACTCCGGAAGGCATTGAGATTACAGCATCCAGTCTGCATTGTTCAAGCAGTTTCTTCCTGATTTGTTGATGTGCATTTGAATTACCGAATAATACCCCGTCAGGCACGATTACAGCGCATCTTCCACCGCTGGTTAATATGTTATACATCAATTCCAGGAAAAGGATCTCGGTTTTCTTTGTTCTGATAGTGAATTTCCCGCTGATCTCGGATTCGTCTATGCTCCCTTTGAAAGGAGGATTGGCTAACACGACATCATAATGATTTGCCTCATCGTACCTTGTTGAGAGCGTATTGATGCTTTTGATGTTTGGATTATTTATCCCGTGCATCATCAGGTTCATCAATGAAATCCTTGTCATTGTCTGGTCAAAATCAAACCCGTAAAATGTGCTCTCTCTTAGAACCTCCCATTGTTTCTCATTTAATTTGTCCCCCTTGAAATTATATTCGTTCCCCTGCTCATCTTTTTTGATGAATTCCGCAGATGTATTGGTCTTTAATATATGCTCATAGGCAGCCACTAAAAAGCCAGCAGTACCGCAGGCAGGATCGCAGATGATATCTCCGATTTTCGGCGCCGTTAATTCTACCATCATTTTAATAATGTGCCTTGGCGTCCTGAACTGACCGTTCTTTCCTGCGGTTTTTAATTCTGAGAGAAGATATTCGTAAATATCGCCTTTGGTGTCCCTGTTCTGTTCCTTTATATGCAT
>Ga0180732_1001357_pt1 | contig 15394 bp, 9 predicted proteins | sample KR11_01MetaG_FD_148674 | JGI IMG/M metagenome (GOLD analysis project Ga0180732, IMG submission 148674) | Groundwater microbial communities from the Olkiluoto Island deep subsurface site, Finland - KR11_0.1 MetaG | ecosystem: Environmental > Aquatic > Deep subsurface > Groundwater | place...
CTATGCTGGTGTGGCCGATCATTTAGTTTTTCCTGCTTTTTGCAATGTCGAAACAGCCCACTCGTGCATCGGATCGTTCTCGCCCCATCTTTCCGAAGTAAGAATTGATTCTGCCATTTTTAGATAGTCGCCCTGAGTTGTTTTTTTCCATTTTTTAGGACGCCTCGCGGAGTTTCGTGATGGCGCGGAACTTGCCAGTTGATAATATGTCGCACCCAAAACAAAAGCGGCAATGGATTGACGTAAATCCTTTGCCGCTTTCCTGATCTGAGCTTTTTCGTTTTTACTTACCCGTATAAAGAGTCTTTCCTGTTTCATGGTTAAGAGTATGGACTTGTACGCACAAAAAGTCAACAACTATTTTCAATTATTTTTAGGCCTACAAACATTGGCTCAAACAGCCATTGCCGCCATTTCCGCGTCTGTCACCTTAATAAAAGTGTCTGGAATGTCACCCTGCTTGTCCTTGCCGCACCGGGGGCAAACACCGTTCACCATAATCATATTCTGCTTGCTGTGGTTCACGTCCCCGCAATACTGGCACCGCTCGATGTCCTGCGAGTGCGCCGACAGGTCCACGGTGTCCGGCACGATCGCCAGGACGCCACTATCCCGATACTTCCTGCCCCGTTCGTCCTTGCGGATCAGGGAAATCGGATACACCCACTCGTTTTTCCCAAGCTCCCGGCCACCCAGCGGACTGACGATGATCCGGTTCCCGACCACCAACTCCACTCCCAACGTCCGGATGTCCTCGGGGCGTATGGAGATTGCCGTAATCCGACCGATCAACCGGGGAGCCTTCTTGAACCTTGACGGTATTTCAATAAGCCCGGTGTCCTTGTAAAGTGCTTCGAGTTTCACGATCATGTTACCGGGGAGGGGCTTGACTTTCATTGTTTCTCCTATCTCTTGTGATTTGGTTTTTGACTCTGTTTCGAGCAATTTGCACAAATCCGTCGATCCGCTTTTCAACTATATCCTGTTTCGCACCTTGCAAGAAAGTTAGACTGCGTTCTATTTGTTGCCTGATAGCCTTTCCAGACTCCTCGACATACCGATAATACTCGTCCTCGGTCATCCTGCTCACAACCTGTTTGCAAGTCGCCTGATCGAAGTATTTCAACTCGGTGCTGGTGGAAGGCTTGCTGATAAAGGCTTCCTTGTCAACAATCAATTTCCATACCGGGTCGGACATCGACTTACTGAAAAAGATACTGACGGGCCCCGTGGTCTGCTTGATGGGTTCGCCAAGCATATTCAACTTCGGCCGGGCAAGGCGGGAAGCAATCGGAATTTCACGGAGCACCCCTTCCATGATGGTTGAATTGTCATGGACGTTCGGATCGAATGTCCGATCGATCTGTTTGAGTAATGCCGGGACAGCCACGGAACTTCCAAGACGTTCCAGGTAGGCGTATGCCTTTCGTTTGGATGATTCAGGGGAACCAACCTCAATCAGTTTAGCTACTTGATCCACACCGGACAAGAATGACATATTATAGATAACGCTTCCGGAATTCAACATGGCATACGCCAACCGGCTTTGGAGATCCACTTCGGTAAGTTTTTTATACCGCTCGGCATCCCGCATACTGCCAATGATTGCGAATCCGATAGCCATTGGACTTAATCGGTAATCCCAGTAACTTCCACCCCGTATGCGGATACTCCAAGGCCGCCACCCAGTCTCCTTCATCTGGTTGTCCTTATTGAAGTCGCCAGTGCCAGCCCCGGTAATTTCAAACAACTTATTCCCTTCGTCGTCATCCCCGCCGATTTTATCCAGAGCGTATGCCGCCACCATAGCCGCCGTACCCATGGTAGCCTTGGCGAGTAGTTGTGCCCTACGGTGTCCGGTGATGGGTTGCGACACTCCGCTGGAGTCCTTCATTCCTTTCCATGCCCGGACGAACCCCCATGGCGTATGGTCTAAGGACACATTGGTCACATTGGCTACTATTTGAGTGAACGGGATTATCGTCCTGCCAAATGGCACCTTGCGGGTAAGGTCGCGGATAGTCCGCGAAAATACACCCAGCATCCCCTCGGCTGGGTGGTTGAATGTTGATTGCTGGGCGTAGGTCAATGGTTCGGCCTGCATGATGGCCGGCCGCTGGCGTTCGGCAAGTTCCTGCGTTCTGGCTTTGGCCTCAACTCCCTGAAGACCTTCAAGTTCCGTTGCCTGACGCATGAACGCGCGCACTTCGGTAGTTCCCATGACCTTGGCCACCTGTTGCCACAGGTCGGCATTATCCCTTGCACCCTTCGACCGCACTATATCGGCGGCAATCATCATGGCTCTGGACTCCTGCGATGCCTTAAAGAATAGCATATCAGCGGCCTGCAATGAACGCAGGACAAACTTCCAGTTGTTGAAGAACTTGAAGTATCCAGTAAACGGATCCAACTCAAGCGTGGATGACATCTCGAACTTACCACCCCGGGCCGGGAATATGCCTGTCTTTAGGACATTGCCAGCAGCACTCATGCCGGCCTTTAGTCCGTGCGAAAATCCCACCAAGGCAAATCCGGCGTTTTTAGGTTCCACGATCATTGATGTAGCAAGGTTGTCGAAGGCATTCAGGGCAGTTCCGATAAAGTTGCGCTCGGCGGTCTGGTAGCCTGACAGGATTTGGGAATACCACATTGCCCAGCCAACATCCATATCATCCCTTGGCATCTGCTTCCGCATAAAGTCCAACATGACGCGCACGGCGTTGTCGGTGGGCGAGCCTTCCGGCGCCGCCTTGATTGCTTTGGCCATGGCGTCAAGTTTCGCACCCAGTTCCGGAGTCATTTCAGGGAGTCCGTATGCCTTGGCAATGGCATCACGGACAATCGGGTCGCTCAACGGAGTTATGTTGGACAGGTCAAGAAGTCGTTTGATGGCCTTTTGATTGTTTAACGAAACCCTCCGTCCGGTGGTCATCTTGCTGACCGCCCTCATCTTGGCCTTATTCGCCCGTTCGATAAACTTCTGTTGAACGCCCATGACCAGCGACACGGCCTCCTTCTCGGTAAGTCCTACCTCCTTGAGCAAGTCTAATATGGGTTCACGCCCGACATTGACATCTGCGGCAAACCATTGCTTCAGAGCGGTCTTGATTGCGGCATTAGCTGACCGGCCAACACGGGTATCCGCACCCTTAGCTTTGGGTGCGCCCTGCATACCAGCCTGATCAAGCAGGACTCCTGACTGGTCATAGATTCGGGGTAGGTATTTCTCGATGTTAGGTCCGTACTTTTTAGTCATTGCTTCGGAAAACGCCGAAAAGGATGTGTTCCCTTGCTTTGCAAGAACTCCAACACCATACCGAGCCGCCTTGTCAATCTTCATGTCCAGACTCACCTCTCCGCCGGCAAATCGAATATCGGTAGTGTCGGCTTCCACGTTCTCCGGACGGCTCAAGAAGTCCTGAACGCCCTGCATATAAGACGCCTTCTTCATCCTGTCCGGCATCCCGTTGAACGCCCGGACGCCCATCTTGTGAATCACGTCGGCGATCCGTTCCTGAACATAATCCTCCTGTAAGGTTTCGTCGATCGCTGGAGCGTTTTCTTCGTTTAATTTCCTGACGGCTTCCTGGATGTCGGCGTTGTTCATCTTCATATCAACAAAAGACTTCACGACTTTCTTGAACTTCATCCGAGCCGCGGCAGGGATTTCAAGGGTGTTATTCCAGATCGCAAAGGTTTGACCGGCCTGCCCGAACTCGGTGGCCCAGTCATTCATCTGGTCGAGGATGTCAACCGATAGCGCGGCATGTAACTCCTCCGCCTTCTTATCCCCCGTCCTGACGGCCTCCTCGACAGCTATGTCGTGCTGTTCTGCCAGCATCCAGCCAAGCACCTGACGATCGGGAGCGGTGAGGTCGTTTTTGCGGGAGTAAAAGTCCAACGTGGCCTGATCAATGCCCTTGTCCTCGATATACTGTCGCCCCTTGTCAACCTGTTCCTCGTTGACTCCCTGCCGGTACATCTGGTCTCCAAGTCTATCTATCACTTCTGATGTGAGTTTCTGTCTTTCGAGTTTGGCTGGACCATGTTCTCGCCGGCTCAACCTGACCCCAAACAGGTCGGTTTCACCCTTGAACAATGACCCGGTGGTATCCCCCATCCCGCCCTTGATGGGTTCCGCGGCCTTCTCCTTGAGCAAGTCGGACTGGCGCTTGGCCTCGGCGTTCTGCTTCTCAAGGGTCGCCCGGGATCGCCATTGGTCAGGGGTTTCGGTTTCCAGTTTGTACTCGCGGGTGTCGGGGCCAGCCAGTCGGACTTCCCCGGCTACAGGTGCCGCTGGTTTCGCCTCCCCCCTCTCCATCCAGTCCCGAGCGGTATCAATCAACTTGTCAATCTCACCTCGGGTATCCCACTTGTTCAGTATGTTAGGATCCACCCCGATCCGTTGCAGTGCCGCACGTACGGCCTTAATGAACTGTTGCCACAGGGTCGGGTTGCGTAGCGGGGCTTCCTTGGCCAGATACTCCTCAACAGCCAGATCCTCGCCGTAGGTGTCAATGGCCTTCTGCAAGTCGGCGGCCGGGATGAGTTTGCCAAGTCGTTCCAATTCGGTATCAAACTCCGCGCCCAGCACCTTGCGGATCCCGAAATGACCGATGGACTCATGAAGCATGACCCGGATGGCGTCGGACGGCCTTTGTAGGTTGTCGGCAATAATGACCACGGTTTCGGTCGGGATGTGATAGAAACCTTCAGCCTTGGAGTCCAGAATGGCCTTCCGCGATTCATTACTCAACCCCAAGGCATCAAGGTCGGACTCGCTCTGCATGACCATGGCGCCGCCGGCGGGTTGGTTCTCCCATGCCTTCATCATTTCATCGACAAGGTATTGGCCCTGTTTGGACGGGACACCCTTTGGTCTTTCGACTTCGGATGGTCTTCGGGAAACTCTGATCTCGCCGGTATCAATCGGTTTGGGAATGGGTTCGACCTTGGAAACAACCCCCGCACCGACTTCCGGTGTTCGAGGAGCCATGACCCCCTCTTTAGTTGGTTTTTGAGTGGGCGGGGGTGAAAGGGGTTGGACGACCTCCGGCGCGGCGGGTTGCTTGAGTTGTTTGGGCAAATCCTGAACCAATTCACCTCCTGCTATATCCCTTAAAGACGGCGATCCATTGGCTTCGGCCATTGCATCATAAGTTGCAATAGTTTTGAGTGCGGCCTCACGATTTGGTCTTGTTTGTATTCCATCTTCATTAAAAAATGCTGCTTGTATTTTTGGGTTGTCTCCCGTTCCGCCCCAGACAAACTTCGCCCATCCTTCGCCTTTCATAAAGTGTCCATACAAAGTATCAAGTATATGGGTATGGTGTGTATCCCATTTATAATAATTTTCGCTTAAATTACCCTTGCCAATTCCTAATTCTTCAAGTGCTTGTCTTGTTTCGCTTTTAGGAAGTTGCGAAGAAATTACCACTGTGTGAATAAAAGAATCTATTTCAGCATCATCAACAACATTGCGATCCTTGACTAACCGTTCAATAGCATCAAGAGTTTTAACATCGTCTCCATATTTCGATTTAATGGCTTGCACGATTTTGAGATCGTTTTCTTTTTTGGCTATTTCGTAGGCAATTGCATCGTTGAAATAATCTTTCCCATGTTTTTTTATCAACAATGTTTCAAGATCGTCAATCTTCTTTTGAACCACAAGACTTTTTTCCCTAAAATCAGCCTTACTTTCCGGCGTCATCAACTCCGGCCTCTTTGCGACCTCCGGTCTGGCCTCTGGTAAAATAGTCCCCGCCCTGGTCTCCAAGGGTAGTTGAGTATCCGTCACGTCAGCCGGAGCCGGCGCAGGGGTCTCTACTTTTATGGGTGTGGGTGGAGCGGGCGGGGGCAAAGGGGGTTCGGTTTCAGCAGGTTTGATTTGTTCTGGATGAAAAACTACAAATGAATCTCCAAATGAACCTTGATCTCTATATACTAAACCGTCATATCCTTTTTTGCTTAATGCGTTTTCAATTAAATTCTGCCATATTTTTTTAGACTGTTCGCGAAGTTGGTTTTTTTCGGTTTCAGTTGCGACTAAATCAATTCTTTTTAATGGAGCGTCGTATTTTCTTAAAATATCAGCACTTTCTGCTTGCGTGATGATACCGTTTTTTTTGAGTTCTTGAAGTAGTCCCGTAAATGGCCCCTCGGTACTCCAGGCCGCCTCTGCTTTTACTCGAAGAGGATTTAATTTGAGATAAACTTGTTCAAGTCGGTGTGATCCAACTGGTCTGCTGCCCCTAACTTCATCTTGTTCTACTCTTTCTAAAGCCGTTGACTTGTGACCAAAGTGCGACCAAGGTAAAAACTCATTAAATTTATCGGCATAAGTTCCGTGCCACACCGGCCCAACATTATAACCCAACTTTTTAGCCACATCTGATGTCATTAACTCTGGTGGCTTTACACCCGGCTTGGCAACAACTTCAGGAACAGGCGGAATTTCGGCAACGGCAGGGGCTGGCACAGGCGCCACGCCCTCAACGGGTGCCGGGGCGACCTTTGGGGCGGCCGGGGCTATCGGAGCCTCTACAGGCGGTGCAATCGTGTCGGAGAACTGGGCGGCAAGTCTTTCGGTTATCTCCGTGGTTTCCTCCGGACTCTTAGCAAGGGCTAATTGCTGGTCAAAATTGCCTATTTGGGAGTCCGTAAGGCCAATGCTCTTAAGCCGGGCGTGGTAATCGTCCGTGGATGTCCACTTTGGACTCATAGGCTTGACCGGAGTTCCCAGTCGGTTGATTACCGCACCACCAAGCGTAGGCACGGCCAATATGAGCGATTGCTGTAGGAACTGACTCCATGAATACTGCTCATGGAATCTGGCCGCCATAGTGTTTTCTTCTCCTCGTAACTGTGTTCCCATTCCAGTCAAAACTTCCGCCGGCTTGATTATTTCTTCTTCAATCGTTTCGGCCACGAAACTGTTCCGTAATGCCTTGTTCCTCACAATGTTCATAAAATCTTCGACACGCTTGCTGGGATTGATTTTCAAGTACTTACGCAAGGAGTTCTGAAATAGTTTCCCAGCACCAGTTCTATCGAGCAAATTACCAAACCGCTCGCTACCAACCTGTAAATACTGTTCCCCGTAAGAGCGAAATGCCGCTTTGAGTAGGTTGTCCTCGTTGTGTTTGAAAGTAATCTCCCCTGCGGCATCCATTCCGATTTCAGGCGTAATGTTTTGCACGGTTCCAGTAACTATGCGCGGAGCGGCAGCTACTGCGGTTTGTGCCGCTACACCCACAGCACGACCACCCACCCAAATCGCGGCCTTACCCGCCTTGGACCCGGCGTATTTTAATAGCCCCTTCTTCAATGCTTGCGTCCCCACCGCCTTGCCTGCGGTGTATGTTCCACCAGTCAGTCCCAGTTCGATAGCAAATGCCGGCAGTTGCAACAATCCCTTGGTAAGGTTGTATCCCCAAGTCCTCGGTGTTTGAGAATCAATAATAAAAGCGTTAAGTGTTCTTTCGTCTTCTGGTGAACCTTCGCCTTTTTCTATCCTGTTGGCCAGAGCGAGTATGTTGATGCTATCTGCGGCCTCTTTTGCACTACCTACAAATGGCAACACCGACATCCAGTTGCTACCAAGCATTGCGTCCTGCCAGTTCTTTTCGACTGGCGGGGCTATCGGCGGCACCACGGATGCCACGGGCGATATGGGCGCCAACGGAGCGGGGAATGCAGGTTGCGGTGCTATCGGGGCAGGTAGAATCTCGTCCGCAATTCCCGCATATGGATCCGGCTGCTTAACAGTTGCTGGAGTTATCTCGTCCGCAATCCCAGCATACGGGTCCACAACTTCTTCGGCAATCCCAGTGTAGGGGTTAGGGATTGGTGCTGGCGGCGGAGCAGATGGCTTCGGCAATGTCAACTGAGGAATGACGGCCGTAATCATCCGCCCGTCCGTACCAACGATGGGTTTCGGTAAGGTAATGGGCATTACTTATTGGCTTTCCGTTTTTGCTCAATGACTTTCTGCCGTCCATATTCAAGTAAGCGATTATACCCAGATACTCCAAGTGTCTCAATGTATTGTTCGGCCTTGTAGGGCAAAGAGAACAATTTAGAAAGAGCCTTGCCGGGTAATTTAGCCGCAGTTTCGGCACCCTGGCTTATCTTACTACCAACTTCTCCAAGTGCACCAGTAACCGCACCTTTAAGGAATTGCACCACTTCTTCGTCGCTGACTTCAATCTCTGGTTCAGGGGTGGGAGTTACTACGGGAGCAACTGGCACGGGAGTTTCCACAACAGGCGCCACATACGGAGCCGCCTCCGCCACGGGTTTAACCGCCGGAGCGGTAGCAGGTGCGTTCGTAGCCAACACCGTGCCGTCAGCCGATGTTATCGTACCGATACCACGGGTAGGAGAAACTGCCGCCGGAGCGGTAGGAATCCCTTTTGTTCGCATGGTTCTACCGTCAGGAGTTTTGAAGTCTACGCCAGGACCAACCGCCGCCGCTTCTTCCGCCGTCATAACCGGCAATCCGCCAGCTTGGGGTTGCCCGCCAGTCGCAGGAACACCGCCACCAGCCAACGCTCTCGTATCTATCTCTGCCATAATTGCACGATTTCTGGCGTTTCTGGTGTCAAGTTCCTTTTGAGTAATACCTCCCTTATCTTCAAATATCAGTCTGTCACGCTCCATGCTCTTTTCGGCGGCAGTGTATCGCTTATCGTCGATTGCCTGTTGTTTGATCTGTTTGGCCTCCATCACCTCCTCAATGCTCTCCACCTTGGGTTTCCCGCCCTTCCACGTCTTCTGCAACTTGTCCGGAGCCTGTGCGATCGTGGCGTCCACCACCTTCTCCTCTTGTTGGGCTTCCTCAATCGGCGTCAACTTGCGTTCCGGTCTCAATGTCGGCTGGCCGGTTGTCGGGTCGTATTCATAATGACGGGCATTGATGTCCTGATCGAATGCAAACTGTTGCTCGGGTGTGCGGGTCGCAAGGATTTGATCGGACGTCGCTCCGACCATCGAGGGATCGTTCTGCTTGGTCCATTGCACATAGGACGACTCATTGGCCGACTCCGCCTTCTGCTCGCCAATAAATTGTTTATAGAGTTCCGGCTGCGATCTTGACAGATGTTCCACCATTCTGTTGTCAATGTGCTGTCCCACCCTGTCATCGAATCCCAGGGAAGATATGAACAACTTGGCTTCATCCAGCGTGGCAAACTCTCCGGCTCGTCCCGCCAACGCCAATCTGAGTTTTGTGTCGGCTTCCTTGGTCTGGGCTCGGTAGGCGGTTCGCACGTCCTGTGGAATGGCATCCCGCCCCATGGAAATCATGGCGGTATCCAAGTGTTGACGGCCAAAAAGGTTATAGACGGGTGCCGCTGAGGATTGGCCACCTTCGGGAACGATCTCCGCATTGGCCGCGGTATTCACATCCGACCAATTCTGTGCCTGCTGCTGCGGGGAGGGAGGGGGAGCACCTAAACCACGACCACGACCAACACCACCACCACCCTGACGACCCATTCCGCCTTGAGTTTGAAGATCGTATGCTCTCAAGAGTTCATCGCCTCCGCCAAGAAGCTGGCCTTTAGTTGAGGATGCCCATTGAGAACCACCGCCACCGAACGCACTCACCGAACCAGGCTCGCTCGGTCTCCCCATCCTTTTCCTGAACTCAAAATCCAATCTTTGGGCTTCGGATTCCACGCGACTTCTCGCCTGCATCGCCTCCGCCTGTTGGCGCATGGCGGCGATCGTCGGACTCTCCGGCGCACCTTGGAGCTGGCCCTCTCGTGCCAAACGTTGTTCTTCCTGTAAATTCTGTCGGGACTGATAATTTGGCCTAACGTTCGTGCTGACTGACCGGGGCTTCATCCTGCGTCTCTGTTCTTCAAGCAGGTCTTCGCTGTACTGTGCGCTGGATCTTTCTTCGTATAAGTCTCTGCGTCGGTTTGGCATATTGTTATCCTTTGTGTTATGCTGTCCAAGTTACCACGCCGCCATTGTCATCGTGCTTGCAAAATTGAAATTCCCAATCCTCAATAGGCCATTCGGCTTGAATTGTTAGACTTCCATTATACATGGGGTTCCAATACCAACTCATATATCCTGTAATATATGGAGGAAATTGAAGTATATTCTCTGGAATTTCAAATCCAGCCTGCCAACTGTAATCTGCACTTATATTAGGAACATCAAGCAAAAGGTTCTGTCCTAAAACTAAAGGTTCTCCTCCAAATTGTTGCCATAATCTCAAATCCCCGCTTCCATCCCAATTCGCCCAAATCTTAACATCATGTGGAATACTGGCGTAGCCTTTGCTTATCAGGAATTTTGGCCCGTCATGCGTCTTACTTTGTCCCGCATATCCATCCGACCATATCGCATGAGTTTGCCCATAAGTCTGTAAATAAGCCATGAACCCGCGATATATATAAAAATATCCAAGCGCATCAGGGTTTTGAACATCGCCAACATCTTGATGAGTTGCAAAATAATCTCGCGCGGCTTCGATACATAAGACATATCTTCCAGACGCATACCCATCAGTCCACAGACTCTCGGCGGTTTGATCGGTTCTGCCGATTGCGCTCCCGGTATATCTGCGTGTATCGCTGATGCTCGCTCTCTTATACCGTAGTTGTTGCATCACCTTATACCTGGCTATCAATACTTCGGGATACATACGGACTCCGGCATTCGGCGCTCCATATACATCTGACCCCGTACCACTTACCCGTGCCGGAATCAAGACCATTTCAAAGGTAATAGGATCGAATCCCACCCCGGCCTGCGTCATGGCATAAGTAATATCATGGAACGCTTCCCAATAGGGTGCCGTATCCTTCAAATTCCCGTAAAGCGATTTTCCTTCCGCCCCGCTATTCCCTAACTCCCACAACTTGTCATCTATCGCCAGTAATAAAAGGTACTGCGGGTAATTGTCCATTAAGTTTTTCACATACCCGCTCACTTCATTCAATACCCCGCTGGGATATGTCCGCTCCGTCCATTGGCTTATCGGTGCATACGAAATATAATCCGTAGTAGAGAACATTGTTTCATCGAAGATCGTCGGACTCACTAAGTAACTGCCATCTGGTAACTGTGTTGCCAGGCACCGCTCGATTATACCCTGCAAGAGCGTATACATATCCACCGGCAAGAATCTCCCTAAACCAGTTCGCTGATATATTGGCGTTCCCGTCACATCCAGCCCCTCAATCACATGAAGGTCGCTGTCCGCCGCATAAGGCAATGTAGTTTGAAAATCCATTATGAATAACATCCATCTATTTGAACGACGCCTTTATGATAGGTAAAATTCAATGACGCCACGCCGGCGGTGACAGTCATTAAGTGCAGTGCCTTAATATAAGTCCCTGACGCCCCTATAGGGAAATCATTTGAAACTCCCAAAGCGGCCACTCCCGTAGCAAAAGTATAAACTACATATATAGTTTGGCCGTCGGCAACCGTTATGGATTGAGAAGGAACATCTACCGCCGCGTTTGTTCCTTTGCAAACCTTTCCGGCCTGCAACTCTACCGATGTGCCGGTAATACCAATAATGGCAAACGCATAGTTTTCGGCCAAGGAACTCGACCCTTCTCCCTCGATGTCAAATGGACGCAATGCAAATTTAAGCGATGCTACCGCCTCTGTAACACTAAATTGATACAGTCTGTAATACTTAAAAACCGTGTCGTCAGCCGGAACGCTTACTCCGGCAAGCACAACCATAGTATCGCTGGCGATTGCCCTGCGGACGTAAACATAATTATCATCGGCTACGGTAACATCCGTTTGTGGCACCGCGATCCGATCAATCATGCCCGTAAGTATCGTAACGGTCGTTCCGCTAATAGTAAACCCCAACGAAACTATTGACCAATCAAAAGGAGTAGCCCCTTCGCCCCAAACCGCCCGATCCTCGCCCGTGGGATAGCCGGGAATCAACTTGAGCGTATCACCCCTTTTACGGGTTTCGTCAGTATCAAGTCCGTATAGTGAAGGAGGCACGGCATCCTTGGCTATCTGCAATGCCTGCTGTTTATTTTGATAATTACGGCCATAAACAGTTTGCAGGACTTTATTAGCCATAGTTTCCAGACTGTCCTGTGTGACGAACTTGCTCTCCTGCGCCATCACCATCTTCTTTATTGTTTCCACAAGGCTGTTGATGACGCCCTGAACTTCCTCGCGGGTCAAGGGGTTCTTGGTTATTGGCGCATCAGGCTTATCCGGCATAGGAACAGAAGCGTCACCAGACGCCTTCCGCGCCTGTACCGCCTGTTCGTTTAATCTGGATTGATAATCTGTTGGCATATTAGTCCGGTGGATCATATCTATATGTGTAACGAAGCGAGCGCGTCCTAACTACGGCTATCGCCGTCCATTCAGTTCCACTACCATGAAAAGTGCTCAAATTATTTTCATCGTATTTGGTTTTTAAGCCGGAGCTGAAACCTGTTGCAAGCGGATCGTCGGGAAGAATGGATGTGCTATTCTTGGAAACGATCCAATCACGAGCTGCCTTTGCCGACGTGAAATACCTCATCGTGTAGGTATCAATGATTTGATATTTATAAACCCTTTCGACATAAGGAATACCTGTTGCCGGTGCATTTTCTTGTATAGTTACAGTCTCCATATCGCCATACACTGGCCACGATATTCCCTCCACATTGTCGGCATCGGAAATTGGGAATTTCTTGACTGTTCTGGATTTAGTATAATTGCGAGTCAGAAAGTCATCGAGATTGTGCGACAGGATTGACAAATCCACGCTCTTGCCGTCGGCATCAAGAGGATTTCCTTGGGCATCCAGAGTTGCCGTTTTCGTTTCCCCGGCGGAATTTTTGTACGTCATTATATTAGGCGCGGCGGTGGCGTGTTTTTCCTCCGAATGATACACGGTTGTACGGTCGCCTATGTGTGCAATATATTCATTCACGGATGCGGGTATAGTCGTCTTGACATCCTCAACGGTAGTGAACCGCGAAGGATATTTACTAACGAGATTCACAATCCGCCTTATGGTTCCCTGAGCAAATTCGGCAACTGTAAGCGCCGTGTCTTGCACCGTCTTTTCAGTTACGACCGTGCGTTCCGTCCCCGTCAGGTTTGTCGTTGTCGTTGCTGTCTGTGCAATACCAGTCTCCGTTTCCTCCGTGGTAGTCCATCTGTTGTAGTATTTGCTCCACACATTTCTGATGCGTTTAAGTATTCCGTCCTGCAATGCGGGAACGGTAACTTGGGCATCCTGCACCGTCTTTTCGGTGATAACCGTTGTTGCATCAGGGGCACGAATGGTGTTGATGACTTCCTGCGCGGTTCCCACGTCCTTGTCCGTGTGGATGGTTTTGGTTCCATCTTCCTCGTTAAGTCTGACACTCTGAGACTTAACTTGGCCTGCCACCGCGACTATGGGTTCGGGGGTTTCCGTGGTCAACCTTAACTGTTGACGGGTAGATACTGTTCTGTCACCGGAAATCTCGGTAGTCTGGTATGGAATATCCTGGTAATACCCCTTGCGGATGGTCTGAGTGAGATAGAGTTGCCTGTTGAAAACCTGCCAGCCCTCATCGTAGTGCTGCCAAGTACCAGTCCATTCTTCCTTGTCGACTTGCGGATCCTTTATCGTCCAGCTCTGCTTATTGTTCTTCTCTGAACCTCTGGATATCAGATAAGCCTTGCATATCTCCAGTTTGTCTTTCGGGATCTTGCTCGCCGGCCAGCCGCGGAGTATCTCCTCGGTGCCGGAATAGGCGACCACGCGGAACACCAGCATTTCGGCATCCGATTCTTTTACCCACTGTTTTGCGGTATCTAAATTCTGTGCCATAAATTACCTGTGATTCATGTCGAATACTGCTCCGCCAACCCGATTGGTAGGAGCTTTGGGTTGAACAAATCGGGGATTCATAGCCTTCATCTGGTCCAATGCCTCACGGTACTCATCCCGATACCTGTCGGAGGCGTTCTCCCTGCGATCCTTGGTGCCAAGCATCCTGATCAGGGTTTGGAGTTCAAGTGGCCGGGATGCCGGAAGCATGATGTCCTGTGATTCGTCATAGAGTGGAGCAGGATACGACCAGTAGTAGATATCCACAGCACCGGAAACCCTGTCGCTCTCGTCATCCACACAGGCTATCTGCTTGGTCTTGGCTGGGCGTATGTGTCCCGTAACCCTTGTCATTCTTGGTCCGTAATACCGGGGCGTAAAGGTGTTCGCAGCGGTGATCTTATAGATGCCGGGTTCCTTGCCAAACCGGATGTATTCTCCGATATATGAAGCTACCCATGTCCCACCAGTCCATACGTTTGACAGTGTTTCCACGGAGATATTTTGTAAAAGAGCCAAAGCATCGGTTATGGGATCGAGAGTGAACCATGTCGGTCGCACTATCGGGCCCCACTGGACACCCGGGAAGTATTCGACTTCATTCGCGCTGTCCCATACGGCTTCAATCCCCACCATATCGGCCGGCAGGAGCGTGGCAGCGGACGAAGAAAGCGTAATGGACTTTTTCGCCCGACATGCTTCCCATGGCAATTTTGAGATCAGATTCTCGTATGACATCTGGCAACTGCGCTTCATAGAAACCAGCGCATCGTTGTCAGATTCTCGTATTACTGACGCAATCTCATCCCATACCATTCCGGCTGTTACACTCATTTACTTCCTTCCTTCCTTGATCATTATGATTAAATTTGTTACCGAATTCGTAAAACATCCACGATGCCCAACCACTAAATGACATCGCCTGCACAAGCACACCATGTTGTTCGTGTCCTTCGCCCGTTCCGGCCACAGGTGTTGCGGATAAACATGATGCACTTCGATGTCATTGGTCTTGTCGCACCACGCGCAGGGCGTTACCACAATGCCCCAATGCGACGTTGATCCCACCGGACCACTGGTTCCAATCATAATAATGGAAACCAGTAGGACGGCAATAACTATAAGCCGAACGCTCATTTTGACTGTCCGGCCGGAGCCGCTATAGCATCGGCGAGTTCAGTCTTACGGATACGCCCGACCACGAACTTCCAGATTGCCACACCAATGATGAGGACGGCGCCAACGATCTGCGCCCACTCGGTTTGAGACATCCAGCCCTGCGTCTCAATCCACGTCCCCAGCATCAACAGCAGGTTACGAATGATGCTTTGCCATTCCATTTTACTTCTCCTTGGTTTTGGCCGCCTGTGAATCAGGATCGACCTGTTTTCGTTTCTGTTCATCTGCAAAGTTCCTTGCCAATTCGATTATCTTGCCGATGGTTTCCTTGCTCAGAGTATTTAGCAATGGCCCGGCAAGCCACAGCAACGCAATCCACAACGACCATTCCGGCACGGTGCAATTAAACAGAGACAAGGCTACTACCATCCCGAAGTTCAGAAGCATCGC
>Ga0180732_1001358_pt1 | contig 15361 bp, 9 predicted proteins | sample KR11_01MetaG_FD_148674 | JGI IMG/M metagenome (GOLD analysis project Ga0180732, IMG submission 148674) | Groundwater microbial communities from the Olkiluoto Island deep subsurface site, Finland - KR11_0.1 MetaG | ecosystem: Environmental > Aquatic > Deep subsurface > Groundwater | place...
AATTCCTACTTCGAACCCGTCTTCTTCGCTATCCATCAGGCGTGTGATCCGTTGCGCGCTATGAAGATCCAGGTATCTATGGGTATGAGCGACGAAGCAGCGGCCAAACAGCGCCATGTGGGGGTCTTTCAAGCCGATTTTGACCACTTCCATTGTGTGCTCAATTGGACGCCGGACCAACAGGGGAAGGTGCCCCCTTGTCACATACTCGTTGAGTATGCCGGCGAAGAAATGGGCATCTTGTCGCCTTTTACGGATGGACAGCTTATCGATGGTAAGCCGTCCCGCAATGAGTGGTGGGGAAAGCTTATCACCCTTGATGATTTATGGGAAGCAGCGGCTACTACAGTGGCCGACAAGACCCATAAGCCGTACCTATTTGGTGCTTTTGACGGGTACGACGTCCAGGAGCGCAAGAGAAAAAAAGACTAACCTTTTTGTTGTAAGTACGGCGGGGAATTCCCGCACATGTTGTACACGGGGTCGGCAACACTTCGGTTGTCGACCTTTTTCTTTGTCCCCCCTGACCTCCAGGGAAGCCATGCTGGACACTACGCCGCAAAGGCGGCCTCTGGTCAAAGCCTCTGGACCCTGCGCCACTGATGGAGACATACCATGGCCAAGCAGAGCATTAACGAGCCCCCCGACGAACGACGTCCCGAAAAGGTGACCGTGGACGGCAAAGAAGTTGCGTTTGACGACCTGATCAACGGCTACAAGTTCACTCAGGCCAATCACCAGCGGGCTGAGGAACTGAAGCGCGAGAAGGCGCAATTGGAAAACGAGCGGCAGGCGTGGGCGCGCGAACGGGAAGACTCTTCCCAAGAGCGCAAAGCCTATCTGGACACGCTGAACCGGTTCGCTCCCAAGGCAGAGGCCACTAACGAACCACCCCCGCTAAACTACCGCGAGGCTATTTCTCAGATCGACCTGGTAGCAGACGCGGAAGCGCCCCAGAAACTGGGACAGGTGATCGATGTGGCGCTCGCCAATGAGCGCGAATCCGAGCGACGCGAGTGGCAGAAGCGCCTGGAGCAAGTCAACCAAACATTCAACCAACGGTTGGATAAGGTGCAGCAGGAACAAAGCACCAAACTTTCTCGCCAGGATGCCCGGCGGCAGGCCCAAGAGCACAACGACAAACTGTTCAACGACACCCTGAAGAGCAAGTATGGGGAAGTCGCCACCCAAATAGGGGACGAAGGGATACGTGCCGTGCGCAAAGCCTACGAAGCCCAAATCAGCAACGACTACGGCGAATTGGACCGGGCCGGTCAATGGCGCTGGAAAGAGAGCGCCGTAGAAGCAGCGGTCTGGGCGGCGGCGCCGTCGCGCAAGGTAATGCTGGCCCGTGAGACTGCCAATGCCCGCACGCAACAATTGGGTGCCCGGGTGCGCGGCGACGATGCCTCACGTTCCACGCCAATACGGACCCAACGTGCCGCTGCGGGAGACCCGGCTGATGCTCTGGCACAAAAGGAAGAACAAGTGCTCCAAATGGTGCGTTCTCGGCAATACTCACCCGAAGAAGCCTTTGAACAGGTGGGTTTTACCGACGACGAAGTGCGCGCGCTCAACGAGCGACGCCACCAGGGAGCGTAGACACCTGTTGGTATACAGGTAGAGAGTAGTTATGCACCATGCCTTTCACCGCACTTAACTTTCCCATTGCGGCTTCGGACCCGCTGGGCGAATTGGCCTGGTCCAAGATCGCCCACGTCGAGACGCAGCATGAGACCTTCTTCGCCAAGGCAGGTATGACCGCCAAAGCGAAAGGGGATCAGGATGCGCATCGGCGGAAGGCCGGGGTCCCGATTATTCTTCACGACGAACTGAAGAGTGAGCCGGGATCTGAAGTGCGCGTGCGTATGCGGAAACAGCTTACGTCCACCCCGCGGTCGGCCTACGGGACGATCACCAACTACGGCACGGCGTCGATGTTGGGGTTGGAAGAGCCGCTGAACTATTACGACATGGCGGTCAAGCTGGGTTTGCTCAAGCACGCGGTCGGAAACGACAGTCCCGACTTCTACCAGCATTACACCTCCATTGACATGGAGCAGGATGCGGAGGCGGCCCTTCAAGAGTGGCTGGTCGAGAACCACGAAGAGGGGATTCTCGATTGCCTCTATGAGAAGTACCCCTACTTCATCCAGCAGCAACTGTCCGCTTCGGCGGTTGCCAACCCCAACCTGTACTATGGCGAAGGGGCGACAGCACAGGATGAGGTGGATCAGTCGATGATCTTCGACGCCAATGAAGCTATGCGCCTGCGGTCGTTTGCGATCTGGAAGAAACTCAACCCGGTCAAGATCGACGGCAAGACTTGCTTCATCGTCCTGGCGGATACGTTTGTCTGCACCGACTTGCGGCAGGACGCGATGTTCCGCGAACTGAAGGACGCCGACAGTCGGGGCAGTGATAACCCCATCGTCTCTGGAGCTATTGGCGTCTACCAGGGTCTGTGCATCTGGGAGTATCAGCGGATGCGCACCATGACCTCGGGCGCTAACTCCGCCAATATTGGCAGAATCGGCCTGTTGGGAGCTGATGCGATTGCCGTGGCCTACGGGTCGCGGCCACGCATTGTTCCCCGCGTAGAGACGGCCTACGGGGATCGCTGGGGGCGTGCCATTCGGCAGGTCTTCGGCGCTTCGCGGGCGGACTTCCTGGAGTCCGACGATTCGGCAACCACCCAACAGTCTTCGGCTGAGTGGCGCGTGTGGCGCAAAGCCGAGACCTTCGCCTAAGAGGAGAATGAAATGAAAAAGCTAATCGTTCTCTTCGCGGTCTTCGGACTGCTGGTTGCCGCCCAGGCCACCTCCACTCAGCTTAAACCCTCGGGTGACCGCAGCTTTTCCTACTCGGTCATCTGGTCCAATGAGGTAGGGCAAGGGGCAGGTGGGACCATTGACACCCTGCTGGGCTCTGACAAGGATACGTCCACCGCTTTTTCACTGGATAACCTCCAGAGCCTGGGGGCCATCTTTGTCGTCAACGTCCAACAGGGGGCGGCGCACGGTATTGATACTGCTGCCGTGCTGTCCTGCTCGCTGCAAGTGTCCATCGACGGTACGAACTGGATAACCGTACCCAATGAACCGTCGTTTACCCATGCGTCGTCTGCCGATCCGGCCGGAAAGAACATGATCGTCTGGTATAGTGAAGCGGCTATGTCGGACTCGTCGGTCGGTGATGCGGATGTCGCTGGCAGTGCGTCGATGAGCTACGTCGATGCGGCTCGTCTGGGACGCCTGGTCATCATCCAGACCGCCGATAACAATGACACGTCGTATACGCAGGTGCAGGTGCACCTGGAATACGGACGGTAACCTTACCGAAAGGGGGGCGTGGTTGGCCCCCCTTTCACTTAGGAGAAAAGTAATGCCTGAACTCAAGACCACCCCGGCCGGACTAACGCCAGTCGAATGCATCTCGCGGACCACGCGCCCCAGCCGCTACATATCGGGTATGGGCACGTTGACCTGGACGCCTAAGGCCGATTACCCAGACGAAGAGGGACAGCCGCGGCGTATCGAGTGGCTGAAGGACCCCAAGGAGGTCGAGTATCTACTGGCAGCTTATTCGCCACCGGTTTTCCGTATTGCGCATGACCTGGTGCAGCAGGCGCACGACCAGGCTGTTGTGGGGTATGTGCAGAGCGCCGTCGAGCGACTGTTGCAGGGCCAGCAGATCCTGGTGCAGGACCCGCGAGTCGACGCGCTGCTGGAACAGTTTGAAGCGCTGTTGGAACGTATGGAAGCGCTGGAAAGCAAGCCGCGCCGTAGAGCAACGCGGACAGAGGACGAGAGTTGAACACGTTTACCGAACTCAAGACAGAGGTCACTCGCGCCGCTGGCATGGGTGAGAGTAGCGCTGATGTTGCGAATGTAGCCGCTTGGGCTAAAGGTGGTTTGCGGATGATTGGCCGAGCCGCCGCCTGGCCGTGGCTACGGCGGTCAATCACGGTGACGTTAGTGGCCGATCAACACAATTACGCTTTCAGCACTATCGCCAGCGACCTGTGGCGCATTGACACCAAATCCTTGCGCTACGCGGGCCGCGATAGCTATCTGGCCTGGGGCGACCCCGAGCAGCTGGATAATCAACTGGGTCCAGATTGGAAGGATAGCACGGGCACCAGCGGCACCCCGCAATATGCGTGCCGCTTTGGTGTCGAGTTGTGGATTGCCAGCAAACCCAGCACCACTTTTGTCGCCAGCTACCCGTCGATTTACGGCTATGGGTGGCGCAACGAAAACTACACCGGGGACAGCACCATCAATAGTGGCAACTTGCTGCTGCCGGACGAGTTTTTCGAGATTGCCGTGGAGGCGTCGCTCGCTTTTGGACTGATCGCTGAGGATGACCCTAGGGCGGACACTATGCTGAATCGTGCGCGCATGATGATACGCGAAGAAATGATGGGCGCGGCCATAGACTTGGGCGCTCATAAGCAAATGATAGTACCCGGATGGGCCAGGCAATCGTGGTCTTCCACGGACGACTATGGTGATGGGAACCCTGTTAGCTATTAAGGACACGGCAGCAGAGTCTCTTGTATATACATCCAAGCGGAACGGTAATCAATAATTTTTGTACTCTTCGATGAATTGCACGAGACGCACAAGGGCTGAATGTTATCTGCAATATGCGGCCCATTCTTACTGAGTGGGACAACATGGTCTTGAGTGAGTATAACATCAGGCTCTTGTCTACCACAGGCGATACAACAATGATTAACCGCCTCTTTAATTTCATTCCATTCTTGGGCCGTCAAGGTGGCTTCGCAGCTACGCTTTCGCGCTCTTCTACGTGCATCAGAGGCCGCTCTGCTTTCAGGATTTGCCTTACGCCAAGCGTAAGTTTGTTCAAGGATTTCTTTTTTATTGTTTTGATACCTTTCTTTGCTGTATTGGGCAAAATGTTCCGCATGATTTTGGTAGTAAAATTTACGACCGTCCGGATTCTGCTTTTCCCAGTTTTTTCGCGCGGCATCCATCGCTTCGGGGTTCTGTTCGCGCCAGTTTCGTTTCTGCGCGCGCACCTTCTTAGGATACAGCAATCGGTATCGAATCTGATGTTCCTTGACGCAAACCTTACAGTGCGGTCGCAAGCCGTCATATTTGCTTCGGCACTTAAAAAACTCGCTTTCGTTTTTCCATTGGCGGCAGTTCGTACACTGCTTCATAGTGTCACCTATATAGAAATAGGCCAGAGATGGCTTCCAACGGCATCGCCATTGTCGGGATCGTTACCGAGTCCCACATCTCTGGCCGGTTAATCAGGGTACACATGAAAGCGATACCGATGGAAGCGCACCAAATATAAGCAGCAATCGAGCCACTGTCCAGAGCGGACAGTGATAAAAATAGGCCGGCAATCCTAGTGCTGTCGGCCTTTCATGTTAAAGGTACATAATGCCGGGCATTGGACCTCAGAGAGCCGACTTTCGCTTCCCCGCCTTGGGGACCGGGTATCGTGGCGAGCATTCCATAGCTGGTTTAACAGAAGAACTATATCAAAGCGGTTATCTCTACCGGCTGCGCAATTATCACCTGATTGGTAGAGGTCGGGCGCTAAAAAGACGCGGTTCAACACCATATGATGTGGCGACTATAGATGGCACCACTGACGTACAGGCTTTGTCCATGTATGAGTGGGATACGACGCGCTATTTGGTGGCGCTATGCAATGGCAAGGTATATAAATATGATGGGTCAACACCGTGGTCGGATATCTCGGGGGCGCTGTCATTCGGGACATCCAAAGACCACCGGGCGCGGTTTACCCATTTCTACGACGGCAGCAGCAAGTATCTCATCGGCACAGGTCCCAATAGTGGCCGGTTATGGAAGTGGAGCGGCGCAGGGAATATCGCCGTCCTGGCCGATACGACTGGGGCCAATCCCAACTATGCGCGCGATGTGGCTGAGTTTCGCGGACGCCTGTGGGTAATCAATACGCAGAACGGTGAGACGCTACTACAGTACAGCGATGAGCAGCAAAGCAGCGTGTGGAGCGCGGACAGGTATATCCATTGTTCGCGTGAATCGCCGGGTATGGGATTGTGCCGGCATGGACAAAGTACGCTGCTGGTCTTTCACCAACGATCCATTCACGCGCTACAGTTCGATTATACGGCGGGTACGGAACCGTGGTCTGTGCAGCCTGTAGATGAAAGGATCGGCGCCATTGCTACTAACAGCATCGTCTATAGTAATGGGGCGACCTATTTTGCCAGTTCGGACGGCTTCTATCGTGTACGCAATCCAGCTCGTCCAGCTGAGTATATCGGTTATCCCATGGAAGCAGTTTGGGCGGGTTTATCGCAGAGTCGCTTGCCGCAAATAGAAGGGTTTGTCCGGGGGGAACCGTGGAACGAGGTTATTTGGTTGGCTTCTAATGGCGCCAGCACCGAGCACAACCTCGCTTTTGTGTGGAATACGGAATTGGAAACGTGGTCGGTGTTCACCGGGTCTTTTGCCTACAATTGCGCTATCAACTATGTCAATTCCAGCGGTAAGAATATCACCCTGGCCGGCAATTACGATTCAGAGGTTTGGAACATTTGGGGCGACGACAATAATGACACGGGGGATCGGGATGGCGGCAGCATAGGCGCCGTTATAGAATCGACATTCGAGACGGGGTTGTTGGACTTTCGGTATGCGGGGATCAAGCGATTGCGCGAGATATGGATTGATTTGCTTATCCGCTCATCTAAGAATTTTGACTTGCAGATACAGGGCATTAATGAGTCCCCTACGGTTACTACTACTCAGGCCGTAGGCACGGCTGGCGACCGACTCTCTATCGACTTCATTTTTGACAGTTCGCGGTTTGGCTCTTCGGACATGCCGTCCCAGGGGCAGTTCAAAATCTCGTCCCGGGCGCGCATGTTTAAGCTGCGAATGACGGAACGTAATACGGGTGCGCCGCACACGATCAATTCGCTGTGGTTTTGGTTTATACCCAGAGCACGACGCTTTACCCCTTGAGGATTCTGATGGCTGATTATACAACCGATCTTGAGCGCTATCGCACTACCCTGCAACAGACGGCCAATCCCTATCTGGAAGCGAGCAAGCAGGCTCTACAGCGTTTGCAGCAGGGGCCTGGCGGCGTTTATTCGGACGATCAATTTAAGCAGATCACCGACTATTACAAAGCCCCTGTATTGAACGAGGCGAAGAACCGCCAGCAGCAGTTGTCCAATTACATGCGGGCGCGCGGCCTACAGGACTCAGGCGCGCACACTACTGCTTTAATGGAAGACTTTAGGACCACGGAAAAGCAGTTGGCCGAGAATATCGACGTGCCGCTAATGATGGAGCAGATTCGCCAGAAAGAAGCGGCGACCCAAGCAAACATCGGCCAGGCGGCGCAAGTCGGACTACAGGGCTATGAGGCGTTTCAGGCGGGACAAGCGCAAAGTTTGCAGGAGCGTATCGCGCAAGCACAAGCAGTGGGTCAGTGGGACGCGCAAGGGACACTACAAGCGCAGGCGCAGACTTTTCAACAAGAGATACTTACCCGACAGCAAAACCTGGACGAACTCAATGCGGCGGTCAACCGGGCGCTCATCGAGGCCAATGCGACTGGCTCGTATGTAGACCCCGAAACAGGGCAGTCATTACAGACCCTTCAAGCGCAAGCTCAACAGGCACAGTTAGACCTGGCTGAACGCAGTCAAGCTTTACAGGAATTGGAACAGGCGCAAGCGGCAGCGGCCAGGACGCAAGGTTTACAGCTTACTGAAGCCGAGTTGCTGGAGCGTCGCCGGCAGTTTGACGTATCAGTCGATCAGCAGACAGACCAATTTGCCGCGTCGTTGGGTATGTCGCGGGACCAGTTCAATGAAAGTAAACGGCAGTTTGACGCCGGACTGGGACTCAATAACGCGCAACTGGAAGCGTCCATTGAGCAATTTAATGCCGGATTGCGCGAGCAGCGGCGGCAGTTTGACGAGCAAGTGAACCAGCGAGCGGGTGAGTTTGCCGCTACTATGGGCCTGAGCGCCGAGCAATTTGACGAAGCTATCCGGCAATATGACTTGGGCCGCATAGACCAGCTGACGCAGATGGAACGGCAATTCAACTTGCAGGAAGGACAGCTATCTGAGACTATCCGCCAATTTGACTCGGAAATGTCCCAGCGACAGGAAGAGTTTGGCGCACAGTATGGGTTGAGCGGCGCTGAGTTGGCTGAGCAGCAGCGGCAGTTTGATCTACAGTTGGCGCAGGCTGAGCAGCAATTCTCTTCTGAGTTGGGATTGAGCCAAGAGCAGTTTAACGAGGCGCGGCGCCAATTCAATGTACAAACAGATCAGCAGGCAGACCAGTTTGGGGCACGATTGGGCCTGAGTCGGGAAGAGTTTCTGGAAACACAGCGACAATTCAATGCTCAAGTGCAGCAGCAAGCGGACCAGTTTGCCGCCGATCATGGACTAAATCAAGCACAATTCACTGAGGCGCGGCGACAATTTGATGCAGGACTTGAGATTCAAGATCAACAGCTAGCCGAACAGGTGCGTCAATTTGATGCGCAAGTACAGCAACAGTCAGATCAGTTTGCTACGGCACACAATCTCGATACGGAGAAGTTCCGCGAGGTTACCCGGCAATTCGATACTACGCAGGCGCAGCAGGACGCTCAGTTTGCCCAAACATACGGCTTAGAGGCAGGGCGCTTTACTGAATCTATGCGGCAATTCAATGAGCAACAATCCTTGGCTCAAACCGAGTTGTCGCAGGCGCAGGCGCAGTTCGAGGCGCAGCAGAGCCTGGAATCTTCACGGCTATTCGAACAGCAGCGGCAGTTTGACGTATCAGTCGATCAACAGACGGACCAATTTGCCGCTACGTTTGGCATGACGAGGGATCAGTTCAACGAGAGCAAGCGACAATTTGATGCGGGATTGGGACTCAATAATGCTGAGTTGGAAGCGTCCATTGAGCAGTTTAACGCCGGCTTACGTGAACAGCGCCGTCAGTTTGACGAAGGCGTCAATCAGCGCGCTGGCGAATTCGCCGCGACGATGGGACTGAGCGGCGAGCAATTTGACGAGGCTATTCGGCAATATGACCTGGGGCGCAATGATGAACTGGCGCAGATGGAACGGCAGTTCAACTTACAGGAAGGGACGCTTTCCGAAACGATTCGCCAATTCGATTCGGAGATGGCGCAAAGGCAAACAGAGTTTGGGTCGCAGTATGGCCTTTCTTACGACGAACTACAGGAGCGCAGGCGGCAATTCGATTCAGAATTAGCGGCCACTGAACGCCAGTTCGCTTCTAACCTGGGGTTGAGCCGCGATCAATTCGATGAGACAAGACGACAGTTCGACGAGCAAATAAGCCAGCAGGCTGAACAGCATGCTTCTGACTTGGGATTGAGTGTCGAGCAGTTCAACGAGGCACGCCGGCAGTTTGATGCGGGGCAAGTACTACAGAACCGTTCCCTGGACGAATCCGTGCGCGAGTTCAACGCCCAATACGACCAGCAGGCGGTACAGTTCGCGGCGAAGCATGGCTTGGATCAAGAGATGTTCGGTGAACAGATGCGCCAGTTCAATTTGGAGCAAGGTCGCTTGACCGAGGAATTTCGTGGACAGTTGGCGGTTGAGCAGCAGCGCGTCACGATCACCGCCGACCAATTGGTGGAGCAGCGCCGGCAGTTCGATGAGGCGCAGGTGCAGCAGAGTCAGCAGTTTGCCGCTGGGTTAGGTTTGGAAGTGGCCCAGTTCGACGAGGCGGCGCGGCAGTTTAACGCCCAAACCAATCAGCAAGCAGTACAGTTCGCGCAAGAATTGGGATTGAGCCGCGACGGTTTTCTGGAAACGCAGCGTCAATTTGATGCTCAAGTGCAGCAGCAGGCCGAGCAGTTCGCCGCCGATCATGGTTTAAACCTGGCTCAATTTGGCGAAGCACGCCGGCAGTTTGACGCAGGGCTGGAAATACAGGATCAGCAATTAGCCGAGCAGGTACGGCAATTTGACACCCAGGCACAACAGCAGTCGGATCAGTTCGCCACGGCGCATAATCTGGATGTGGACCAGTTCCGCGAGATTACTCGTCAGTTCGACGCCAACCAGCGACAGCAAGCCGATCAGTTCGCCGTTCAGTATGCACTGGAAGGCGGTAAGTTCCAAGAGTCCATGCGGCAATTCAACGCACAGCAAGCCTTGGCTAAAACGGAACTACAGCAGCAAGAAAGCCAGTTTCAAGCGCAAATGGCTCAACAGGCTACGGACCTGGAAGAAAGGCAGCGCCAGTTCGACTTATCGTCAACGCAGGCTGATCAGCAGTTTGCCGCGCAGCTGGGGTTGACGCGGGACCAATTTAGCGAAGCCAGACGACAATTTGACCAGACGGAACAGCGGGTGGCGCAAGAGTTTGCCGGCCAAATGAGGTTGTCGCAGGATCAGTTCAACGAAGCACGTAGACAGTTTGACGCCGGCCAATCGCTACAGACGGAACAACTCAATGAGCAGATGCGCCAGTTCAATACCAGCCTGTCACAAGAAGCGGATCAATTCGGGCAGCAGATGGGCCTGGAGGGTAGCCGTTTCCTGGAGAGCAAGCGGCAATACGACGAATCGCTGTCGGTAGAGAAAACACAGCTGGACGACCAGCGGGCACAGTTCACAGCCGGGCTGGCGGAGCAACAGCGCCAGTTCGACGCTCAACGGACGCAGCAGGCAGAGCAGTTCGCGCAGGAATTTGGCTTGTCGGTTGAGCAATTTACCGAAGCGCGCCGTCAGTTCAACGAGCAAAAGACGCAGAGCGCCGCACAGTTTGCCGCTACGTTAGGGTTGAATACCGACCAATTCCTGGAAGCGCAGCGCCAGTTCGACGCTGATTTGACTATGCGCAACAATCAGTTTGCGGCCGACTTGGGATTGAGCCGCGATCAGTTTGCCGAAGCCAAACGGCAATTCGACGTGGATAGCGACCAGAACCAGGAGCAGTTCGCTGCCAGCTTGGGGCTGGATACGCAGCAGTACATGGAAGCCAAGCGGCAGTTCGACTCGGAACAAGCGCGATTGAGTGCCGAGTCGGCGCAACGGTTCGGGTTGGATGAGAAGCAGTTCGGGGAAGCTCAACGGCAATTTGATATTGAGCAATCGCGCATCAGCGGCGAGTTCGCCAGTCGAATGGGCATGGAGGCGGCGCAGTTCGGGGAGATGCAGCGCCAGTTCGACGCTACGGAACTACGTATCTCGACGCAGTTCGCGCAGGAATACGGCATAGAGCAAGCACGACTACTGGAATCGCAGCGGCAGTTCAATGCCGAGAGCGACCAACGAGCCTTACAGTTTGCGCAAGACTTGGGGTTGAGCCGCGACCAATACCTGGAAGCCAAGCGGCAATTTGATGCAGGGCAAGCTTTAGCCAATCAACAATTAGCTCAGTCCATCGTTGAGTTCAATACGACGCAGACGACGGAAGAAAGCCGGTTTGCTCGTTCATTGGGGCTGGATCAGCAGCAGTTTGCCGAGGCGCAACGGCAGTTCGACGAAGGGCTGGCACAAGACGCTGTGCAGTATGCCGGCACCTTGGGCATAGACGAGAAACAGCTTACGGAAGCACAGCGGCAGTTCAATGCCGATCTGACGCAGCGACAAACGGAAGTGGCGCAGTCGTACGGGTTGGACGTGCAGAAGTTCACCCAGGCCAAGACAGAATTTACACAGCAACTCAGCCAGCAAGACGCCCAGTTTACTGCTTCGCTTGGTTTGGATCAACAGCAGTTCAACGAGGCCAAGTCGCAGTTTGATGATGATATAGCACAGCGGCGGATCGAGTGGACAGATAGTCACGGGATTGAGAAGGATCGTCTGGCTGAGACGCTACGGCAAGCGAATCTGCAAGATACGTTGTCCCGCAATTCAATGGCACAGGATTTGAGCGTCGAAATATCCCGGCTGACGGAAACACAACGACAATTCAATGATGATTTGGCGCAGCGGCGGAACGAGTTTGCTACTTCTTCCGGTTTGGACGTAGCCCGATTTAATGAAGCTGTGCGGCAGTTCGACGCGGACGTAACCCTACAAGAGCGCTCAATGGGGAACGCCGAACGAGTCGCCCGGGCCGAGAATTATGGTATCTGGTTTGAGCCTGGGTTTGGCGAGAGTATAACGTCCATGCTGAATGAAACAGAATTATTGGCACTTTACGAGGCATTGGGTGACAACTGGAAACAAGGACAATTGTTTGACATTGGCGCTACGGTAGTCAATCAGCCGGATATTGTGATAGACGTCACGGCTACAGGCGGCAGCGGTGGAACAGCTACAGGCGGCAATGCCGTAGGGGGCGCGGGTGGCAGTTCGCCCACGCCAGGTAGCACCCTATCGCCTACGGGTCTTTCCATAGCTACTTTGCGACAGGCGGGTGTAAGCCTGGGGAATATATATGATACGGCTGATTATCGCGGTGGGCTATATACGGACGAACAGGTGGCCACGAGCATGTTTGATGCGCTCAACCAACAGGGCATCTCGGTCACTATGGACCAGGCGAGAGCCTTGCTCGGGGGAAGGTCCGTCGATTTAAGTCCGGGCGACGTATCGTATACCGTACCGCTGAATGAGACGGGGACACAGGGACGCATGGGACCCACTTCTCTATGGGATTTCAACCTGGGCGGCAATTGGCTGAATCAGTATCAAGGTAATGTGGATGCCGCTTCCCAAGGACTGCTTACGCATATCAGAGATGTCTATAATCCTCAGATGATGACAGAAGGGCGTCCATTGGATATGATTGACCTTGAGAAGATGCCCCGTATAGATGTAATAAATTTGATTAATAACGTGCCTGGAACTCAATTGCCGACCGTGGCCGAACGTTACTTATAAAAGAAAGTCAAAAGGAACCCGATGGCACAATTTACCGTAGATCCTTATAAGTGGGACGACGAAGAACTGCCGGATCGGTATGCGTCCCTGGCGGCCCCGGATGCCCTGCGCCAACAGCAGCAAGAAGCGCTGAATGCAGGAACGTTAAAGCCGCAGGGCGTGTCATCGTTGCCGCTGGGTATCAATCCAGCCAATATTGATATGGCCAAGATTAAACAGGTCCATAGCAGCCTATTGGCGCGCAATCCCAAGGCGCCGGACTTCCAGACGTTTCTGAGTGGATTGACGCAGGGGGGGCAGGTGCAGAGCGGTGGCTTTGGTGGTATGTCCATGACGTTGCGGGGACAGAAGACGAATACGGCGGCACAGCGCACCCAATCGGATCTATTGGCTCAGCAAGAACGACGTCTAGGCCAAGGGCTGGCCTTCGAGCAAGAGCGCTTTGACGAGACGACTACCTACCAGCGCGGCGAGGCGGCGTCAGCCATACAGCGCGAGCAGCAGAAGGAAGCCGGTATTACCCCGGTGACGTTGGATTGGAAATTCTTAGGGGTAGATGATCCGGCCATTTTTGAACCAGGGACATCGGCGTTCTTTCAGTATAGAAAGGACATCGTAGAGGCATTGCGGGGCTTGTTTCCAGTCTACGATGCGCCGGATGCGACTATTAATCGTATCTCGCGGGGTGAGAAGGTCGAAGTGGGTGTGCGCAGTCTGGGGGCCGGCGAACTGGGTCTGGCGGAAGAGTCCGAAGGTAAGAAGTGGTCGCTGGCCGGTCGCGAGTTTGACCTAACTGAAGAGTCGACAAGGCTGGCTATGGCTATTTCCCGAGCGGATCAATCGGGGTTGTTCTATGATCCTGACGACGAAACAAAAACGCCGATTGAGACGCTCAGAAGCAAGCTGTATCAATTGCAGCAGGCCGAGCTTACCGGCCAGCTATTCGACGGCACGCCCACTCTGCGAGCCCAAATGCAGACCTGGACGATGGAACACCAGGACAAGGCTGTTTTTGGCTTTGACCGGGTGGTGACGCGACTCAATGAAAATGGGCTGGCTGTCAAAGAAACAGAGCACATCTACGGGACGAATGAAATCGCGTTGGCGTCCCAGCAGAACGACCAGACCTGGCAGCAGTTGCAATTGACGGGTTTTATGTGGGTCAATCCTGAGACGGGACAAGAAGAGTTTTTCAAAGGCACAGACGACCGAGCCATGGACCGCGCGCATGGGGCCTGGGCGCTCGAAGAGATGTCGCGCAATGGTTACTCGGAAGCCGTCCTGGACCCGGAAGGAAATCAGCGAAAAGACCCTCAAGGTAATCTGTTGTTCCGCAAGGTAGAAGGCACCCAAGGACCGCAAGTGCGCCTGCAAGAGCGTCAATTGGACTTGCAAGAGCAAGGCATGGAAGCCGACGATGCCTATCGCTATGCCGCTATGGAACAGCAGCGGCAGCAATACGAGGGCTATTTCCAGGTGCGCGGGGCAAACCTGGAAAATATCGGACTCACCGGCTCTGAGGTAGATGCCTTGGCTACTTATGGCCCGAATATCCCCTGGGACCAGTTCCGTACCGACAAAGGAATTGACGCCAAAGCTTATCAAGCCTGGGCGCAAAATCCTGCCAATAAACGCTATACGCAAGCGTTGGCTGCCAGCCTGATTGAAGACGGCTCGTCAGAGATTGTCCGCCGATTGCGGAGCGTTTTAGGGCGAGCGCCTACTGTGGACGAAGTGCAACGACTTTTAGCCGGCGACACCGTGGCGGCTTTGGACAAGGACGGCAATCCAGTAGTCGACTTTATCGGTGGATCGGCTACCCTGGAAAAGGATCGGCTCGACCTACAAAAGTTCTTGACGGAGGGCGAGTGGGAAGATGCGGATGCTAAAGCGGCGGCGGAACGGATCTACCAGGACAAGGTAAGCAACGGCTACTGGGGTACAGGACCCACAGGTAAGCCAGCGTGGATACGCGGCAAGCAAGAAGACGACGCCTATCTGCTTACGCTGCAAAACACTTTTCAGGTGGACCGCGAAGAGGCGCAGCGCATCTGGACAGAACAGCAGCGCACGGGGTATTACCAGATCCAGGAAGTCAAGGTGGGCGATAAGACCTACAACAACAAAGTCTGGATCGAAGGTACGCAGCCATTTGAAGCACGTATGCAGCAACGTATTTACAATCTGGGGCGGCTACCGCACAGTAGTCAATCCTGAAACGCAAGTAGCCGAGACTACCTGGGTCCCCGGATCGCAGGACCACCAGGAATCCATGCAGCAGATGGTTGCTGACCTGACGGAAGCCGGGTGGGCGGCCAACATGGCGCAGGATCAGGCGCAATTTATCCGCCAGCAATCCACGACGGACCGGACGTACCTGGGACAAGAGTTTGTGTCGGCGCGGAAATGGCACTATCTGAATCAAGCGGAAAAGAACGAAGATGGCACAAGCAGCCTGTCCGACGCGCAGGCGCTCTTGTTGGCTACGGCGGA
>Ga0180732_1001359_pt1 | contig 15349 bp, 12 predicted proteins | sample KR11_01MetaG_FD_148674 | JGI IMG/M metagenome (GOLD analysis project Ga0180732, IMG submission 148674) | Groundwater microbial communities from the Olkiluoto Island deep subsurface site, Finland - KR11_0.1 MetaG | ecosystem: Environmental > Aquatic > Deep subsurface > Groundwater | place...
ACTATGCCCAGGTTATTATTCTGTCCATGATCATGTTGCATGGCAGGCGGGTATTCGAATTTTGCCTGAACATGAATTTCCGTTCAGGCGCTATTTATCATGGAGAATAAATGTGGATGAAAATAATAAAAAAATAGCTGCTGCAATATCAGCAGTAACAAGATATATACAGCAAGAGGAAGAAATAATATATACACAGCCATCTCCGGCAGCCGCGCACGCCCCTTCAGTCAAACTCGGGCTGTGGGGCCTGAGTGGCAGACAGGCACAAATGCAGATGCGCAATCTTATGCAGATGAAAGCATTTCATGGAGCAAGATTCATGAAGTAGTCGAGTAGTCAACCACTCGACCAATACTAATAGGAGTTCTTTAAATATGAGCGATCATAATCAAGTAAAAATTACCACAATGGATTTCAGCGGAGAAATACCAAAAGCGGAAAATCCTCTTAAAATACAGGATCTGAGCTTTCGCGACGGTCATCAGTCATTATTTGCCACCAGGGGACGAACTGAAGACATGATCCCTGTTGCCGAAATGATGGACGAAGTCGGGTTCTGGGCTTTAGAAACCTGGGGCGGCGCAACATTTGACGCGATGCACAGATTTTTAAACGAAGACCCCTGGGAAAGAATAAGAACTTTAAAAAGATATATCAAAAAAACCCGTTTCTCAATGCTCCTCAGGGGACAGAATCTTGTCGGGTACAGAAACTATGCTGATGATGTTGCCAAGGCCTTTGTTGAAAGAGCCGCTCATAACGGTATTGATATATTCAGGACATTTGATGCATTAAACGACTACAGAAATTTTGAGACAGTGGTTCCTGTTATTAAAGAATGCGGAAAACATTTTCAGGGCTGTATCTGCTATTCGCTGACAGAAAGACGCCTGGGCGGAGAGGTATATAACCTTGAATATTATGTAAAAAAGGCTAAAGAGCTTGAAGCAATGGAGGCAAATAGTATCTGTATTAAGGATATGGCTGGTTTGATGGCCCCCTATGATGCATATGCCCTTGTTAAAGCCCTTAAGGATGTTGTATCCGTGCCTCTCCACCTTCACAGCCACTTTACCTCCGGCATGGCTTCAATGACCCATTTAAAGGCGGTTGAAGCTGGTGTAGATATTTTAGACACATGCATGTCTCCTTATGGATTCCGCACTTCACATCCTGCGCTCGAGCCTCTTGTTATGACACTTATGGGAACAAACAGGGATACGGGCTTTGATATCAAAGCACTGGCAGAAATTAATGAAATCCTGGAAAAAGATATTATACCTAAATACCGATATTTACTGGATGAAACAAAAGTCTCGATTATTGATATAAATGTTCTTGTACATCAAACACCGGGAGGCATGCTGTCCAATCTGGTAAACCAGTTAAGAGAAATGGATGCTCTCGACAAGTTGGATAAAGTATATGCTGAGCTCCCCAAAGTCAGAAAAGACCTTGGCCAGGTCCCCCTTGTTACCCCTATGAGCCAGATTGTTGCAACACAGTCAATTAATAATGTTTTATTTGATGATGAAAAAGAACGTTATAAAATGATAACAGCCCAAGTAAGAGACCTGTGCTATGGTCTTTATGGGAAGACACCTGCGCCGATCAACCCTGAAGTCCGGAAAAAAGCTTTAAAAGACTACCCAAGGGGAGAAAAGCCTATTACCTGCAGACCTGCAGAGGTTTTAGAACCTGAACTTGATAAAGCCAAAGAAGATGTAAAGGGTTTAGCCGCAGACCTGGAAGATGTTCTTATTTATGCGCTATACCCTGTTACCGGAAAAAGATTTCTTAAATGGAAATATGGCAAGGAAGAACCTCCAGAAAAAGTAAAACCCAGAACTTTGGAAGACGTCAAGGCTGAACAGGAGCTTATTAAAAAGGCCTTAGCAGGAAAACTTGTTGAAAAGAAAGAAAAAGAGGTTCCTTCGAAAGGCAATAACTTAAGAAAATTTAATGTATTTGTAGATAATGAATACTTTGAAGTCGGAGTCGAGGAAATAGGAGGATCTCCAATTGTAAGCTATATTCAGCAGGCACAACGTCAGATGCAGGCTCAAGGCCCTGTAGCCTTTGCTCCAACGGCCGCCCCACAACCGCAGGCAGCCCAGCCGACCCATGAAAAGCCGGCAGAACCTGCAAAACCCGTAATTACAGCATCCAAAAAGATGGAAAGCGATACCCAAGGAACACCGCTTAAATCTCCCATGCCAGGCATAATAGTCAGTTATAAAAAACAGGTGGGCGATTCAGTAAATACTGGAGAGATAGTTGTAATTCTGGAAGCTATGAAGATGGAAAATGCTCTGCCGTCTCCCGCCGGCGGCATTATTAAATCCATCAATTTTGCCAGCGGAGACCCGGTTGCCAGAAATGACGTTCTTTGCGTCATTGGATAATGTTTAATGAAAATCCACGAATATCAGGCAAAAGAATTATTCGAAAAATACACAATTCCGATCCCTGATGGAGGCATTGCCTTTAACTCTGTTGAAGCCCAAAAAATTGCCGGCGATATAGGCGATTTCCCGATTCTAATTAAAAGCCAGATTCATGCCGGAGGACGCGGCAAAGGAGGAGGCATAAAGCTTGCAAATTCTTTTGATGAAGTTGCGAGCATAACGGAAAGCATTATAGGCTCGCCCTTAATCACTCACCAGACAGGGCCTGAAGGTAAAATAGTAAAAAAGGTGCTGGTTGAAAAAGCGTTAAAAATAGAAAAAGAGCTTTATCTTGGCATCATTCCAGACAGAACAACTGAAAAGATAGCTATAATTGCAAGTGAAGCCGGTGGAATGGATATTGAAGAACTTGCTTCAATTACACCTGAAAAAATAATCAAGGTTTACATTAATCCCCTTTTAGGCATCCAGCCGTATCACTGCCGCCAGGCAGCCTTTGGCCTACAACTTTCACCCAATTTGGCCAAAAAATTCATTACAATATTAATAAATCTTTACAGACTTTTTATGGATTATGACTGCGCGCTCGCAGAGATAAACCCCCTTGCAATAACAGCAGATGAAAATATCGTAGCGCTGGATGCAAAAATTAACCTTGATGACAATGCCCTTTTTCGTCACAAAGACATCCTTAAATACAGAGATCTTGATGAAGAAGACCCCATAGAAATTGAGGCATCCAAATTCAACCTCAATTACATTAAGCTGGGCGGAAATGTCGGCAATATGGTAAATGGCGCCGGCCTGGCGATGGCAACTATGGATTTAATTAAACTATATGGTGCTGAACCTGCAAATTTTCTGGATGTGGGTGGCGCAGCCAATGCCGAAATGGTGGAAAACGGATTTCGGATTATACTCGAAGATAATAAAGTTAAAGCAATTCTGATAAACATTTTCGGCGGAATCCTTCGCTGTGATATGCTGGCAAAAGGGGTTGTACAGGCTGCAAGCAAGGCCGGCACAAAAATCCCTGTGGTAGTTCGCATGGAAGGAACAAATGTTGAAGAGGGCCGCAGAATCCTTTCTGAATCAGGCCTTAATTTTATTGTAGCTAATGACTTGAAAGAGGCTGCCCAAAAAGTAGTGCAGATTATAAATATACATGAGCATATTTGTTGATAATAACACACGATTACTGGTCCAGGGAATAACAGGAAAAGAAGGCCGGTTTCATACTCAAAAATGCATTGAATATGGTACAAATGTTGTGGCAGGAGTAACTCCCGGCAAGGGCGGCCAGAAAATGGGCGATGTGCCTGTATTTAATACCGTCAAAGAAGCCATGAAAAATACAGGTGCAAACTGCAGCATGATCTTTGTGCCGCCGGCTTTTGCAGCAGATGCTATTCTTGAAGCAGTGGAGTCTGGAATAGATTTAATTGTTGCTATAACTGAAGGTATTCCGGTTATGGACATGATTAAAATCAAAAATTATATAAAAAACACAAAGTCCCGCCTCATCGGCCCCAACTGCCCCGGAATCATCACACCCGGCCAGTGCAAGGTCGGCATCATGCCAGGACATATACACAAAACAGGCGGCCCCATAGGTGTTGTATCCCGCTCCGGCACCCTGACTTATGAAGTAGTAAATCAGCTAAGCCTGCATGGCCTTGGCCAAACTACCTGTATAGGAATTGGCGGCGATCCTATAAATGGAACAAGCTTTATTGACTGCCTTGAAGCTTTTGAAAAAGACTCCGACACCGAGGGAATCGTTATGGTCGGTGAAATAGGCGGCAGCGCAGAAGAAGAAGCAGCGGAATTTATCAAAAAGCATGTAACAAAAAAGGTTGTCGGATTTATTGCGGGTTTAACTGCACCTCCTGGAAGGCGTATGGGACATGCGGGCGCAATTATCAGCGGCAGCAGCGGTACAGCCAGAGCAAAAATTACCGCAATGAAAGAAAGCGGTATTTATGTCTGTGAAGATCTTGGTTCATTTGGGGAAATGTGCGCCGATTTACTTTGATCAACTATGGCAATCCTCAAAATTGCGTTCCGCATATTAGCAATATTCTTGCTAATCGGTTTGAAACACTAGAACACTCTGTTTAATGAACAGAGCACGAAATGCACGGGTCATAAGCTCTGACCAGCATCTGGGCAAGGCGGCTGATCTCTTCTTCCTTCCCATCTGCTATTAACTTCTCTACCAGTTTATGCAAGTCGTAATAAATATTGGCATGATTCTGGCCAGTAGGAATCACACAATCCGACCTTTCGATTTTTCCTGCTTCGTTGATTCTGTAATGATGATAAAGTATTCCTCTGGGTGCCTCAACAGCTCCGACTCCTTCACCTCTTTTAATCCTGTAAGGTGTTTCATGCTGAGTTATATCTGAGTCGATCAATGCTGTGATCATCTCCTTTGACTCATACATAACATGTACGCACTCCACCAGTTGAGCCAGATTATGAAAGAAGGGGTTATGAACCCCGGGTTTCAAATTCAGTTCCGCAGCCGCTTCTTTCGCTTTTGGGTGCAAAAGCTCATAGTTGTTGTTAAACCTTGCAAGGGCGCCTACTGAAAATGATTCTCTGCTTAACCTGCTGAATTTTGAGTTTGAAAAGTCAACAAAATATTCGTTCGTCATAGCAAGGTAATCATCTTCCTTTTTAACTACCCCATCGCTTGAAACAAGGTCTCCCCCAATAAATGGATATTCTCTTTTGCCCTTTAGCGAGACAAATTCGGTTTCTCTTATAAAATCAGGCATTGTGAAGGTCTTAAAAAGATCAAAAGCATCCGACAGGTACGGTATGGTTGCATCGAGATCTTTGGCCAATGCTTTTAACTGTCTTTTACGAGGGATTTGTGTCAAACCGCCGACTTTGATGACCATTGGATGTGTTGTTCTTCCTCCAAAGAGATCAGAGGCCATGTTGGCAAATCCCCTGATTCGGGTTGCGGTCTCCACAACATGAGGATGCGTTTCCATAATCGGAATTACACTGTGTGCATTTAAAAAATCCGGTGCAACCAGAAAAAAGAGATGAAGGGCATGACTTTGCAGGGTCTCGGCATGCTTTGCAAGGAGCCTTGCCTTCTGCGCGGGCCCCGGGACTTCGATTTCTAATGCTCGTTCTATGGCTCTGGCGCTTGCCAGTGCATGTGAAATGGAACAGATTCCGCAGATCCGCGCGGCAAGAAGTGGTACCATTTCAATGGAAAGCCCTTTGAACATAACCTCAAAAAATCTTGGTGTTTCTACCACTTCCCAGACACATTCAGCAAGCTTCCCATTTTCAATACGTATCTTGATGTTTCCATGCCCCTCGACCCGGGTCAGATCATCAATCGCTATGTTGATCGGTTTTCCTATCTTCACGTCCATTATTTCAAACTCAGTTGTTGTTATAAAATTCCATTGAATGCATTGAAAAAATTAATTCTCTCACTAATATGTTCGTCTTCAAATCCTCGTTCTCTGAGTATCCTCATAAGGGATTCAAAATTTGCCTCTTCCGAATGCCCCCTGCACCCCCAGCAACCAAATCGATTTCTGGGACAGATGGCATTGCAGCCACCTCGTGTAACAGGCCCAAGACACATCATACCCATATCAAATACACAGGAATTGAGCTGTTGCTTACATTCGACGCAGACCGGATATTGGGGAAATTGTGGTTTTATCCCGAGCACAAGATTGCGTACCAGCCATTCAAATTCAGACTTTGAAATGGGACATCCCGGCAAGTCAATATCCACAGAAACTACATCCTGCAATCTCCTGACCGGTCCAGTATCTACTGGATGCATGCCGTAGACCTCTTTCACCACATCCGACAGAGGAAATCGGCTCTTCAGATTATTCACTCCCCCCAGGCAAGCGCATGCCCCTATTGCTACAAGGATCTTCGCCTGGTTACGGATTTTTTGGAGTCTCGTTACTTCGCTTTCCGTGGTAATGCTTCCCTCCACAAAGGCAACATCATAATCATCACACCCATCAGAAGATATTTCCCGAAAGTTTACTACCTCTATCGAGTTAAACAGGTTTTTTAGGGTCTCTTCTTTGTTAGCTATCTGGAGCTGGCATCCCTCGCAGCCGGTAAAACCAAAGACTCCTATCTTTGGTCTTTCAAGAGTAATACCTAAGTATTTCATTGTTGTTGTCTATATCGCTTCTTTAAGATTCATTACCGTCCAGTAATCAAACACCGGCCCATCCAAACATGTGAAGGTGGAACCGACATTGCATCGGCAGCACTTTCCCATGCCGCAGTGCATCCTTCGTTCCAATGAAACAAACATCCGCTGTCGTGGAAGCCCTAAGGTGCTGAGATGAGCACATACGAATTTGAACATCACTGGAGGCCCGCAAACGATTGCAAAGGTGTTATCAGGTTCGATATGTATATCACCAAAAAGGTCAGTAATTATACCCTTTCTTCCGGGCCACCTTTTATCTGCTTTCTGAACAATGGTTAGAATATTCAAATTGTATATTGTACGCCATTCTTCAAACTGGTAACCGAACAATATCTGCTCTGGTTCTTTGGCACCATATAGGATTATTATATCCTTATAATCAGATCGATGATTATTTGCCCAGTATATTGGGGCACGGAGTGGAGCGATGCCCAGTCCGCCGGCCATCAAAAGCACATTATATCCTGTCATCTTTTCCATGGGGAAGTGAGTTCCAAACGGACCTCTGATTCCCACAATTGCACCTGCTTTCAATCTGTGGAGCATGCCCGTAACCTTGCCAACATTTCTAATGCAAAGCGCAAGGAACTCCTTATTTGAGGTAGAGCTTGAAATCGATATGGGTATTTCTCCGCATCCCGGCAGCTCAATCATAATGAATTGGCCGGGAAGAAATGTAAAGTTTTCCCTTTCGCAGGGGTCACATATCCTTATATGAAAGAGTTTTTCCTTTGCTGTTAAAGGTATGGCAGCTATAATCTCGGACTTGAAGCCCCTTTCCGACTGCATCAGAATAGTTTGTCGGTTAAAATCCGGAGGCTTCGACATAGAGGGCTCCTGATTGATATCATATTGCGGTATCTTCAGTCTCATCGTTTTTCCGTCCCGATTAAATCATCGATTACTGCTTTGGGACTGATTCCTGCCAGACATGCCTTGCCGCATCGGTTGCATCCCACGCAAAGGGATTGATTAAAGGCTTCCACAAATCCCCTGAACTGATGATAGTAACGATATTTCAAACGAATATGCGCTTCCGGACGAAAATTGTGCCCTCCGGCTACGGTGGCAAAATCAAGGAGATTGCACGAGTACAAAAACCTTCTCTTTGTTGCCTTGTCAAAATTCAGATCGATGTCCTCTTCTATGCCATAGCAATAGCAGGTTGGGCAGACCATAGCGCAACTCCCGCAACTCAGGCACTTATCTCCCCACCTTTTCCAGACATCTGACTCAAATTCCAGGTCCATCAGTTCCGGCACTATGGTTATATCGACTTGAGTCTTGAACTTTGATTCAATCCGACCTCTTACTTCCTTGTAGAGTAGCTGATCTTCTTCTCCTACTTCACAGGAATCGAAACGGTTCAAGATCATATAGCCGGTATCGGAGTTGATAGCCACAAAATATTTTTCTCCGATATCAGTCATAAAGAGGTCAAAACCATGAAAGGCAGTGTCAGTATTCATGGACCGGCAAAAACAATCCTCCAATGGCTCGTGATCAAGCCCTATAATTACGGTGTTACGCCGTCTCGCAGAATAATAAGGGTTAGGATATTGGCTTTTCAGCATGACCTGGTCGAGTTTTAGTAATGCATTGATATCGCACGCACGCATACCGACGATTATGCGCGGGTGAATAGTATAGCGGATCTCCTGTTCCCAGCCCGTGTCTCGCAGATCGTATGTGGCGAGATCTTCCTTAAATGGCAAAAAATAGTTTTTGGGCGAGGAATATGACCGTGTATAGTCCATCTCAAGTTCATCAAAGGAATTGAGCTTTAAGAACCTGTAAATTTTGGCTCCTTTTGTGTCCCGATCTCTAGATTTTGGACCGATCACCTCATTGTTCTCCATGATGCCCTCGATCATATTTCTGAAGTTTTCTTTGGTAATTGTCTTAAAAAGCATGAAAATACTTCCGAATCCAAACTAAAGGTACACGGCTGCCATATTGCATCCAGTTAAACTTACACCAGCTAATAACACCTTTTAAAGTTTTTTAAAAATAAGTATCAAATTAACAAATGCTTGACAATTTATATTTCGTTTTTTTATAGATTTTGATAACTTCAAAAAAACTCCAACTTCGGCGTTGCGCTTTATTTTTAAATTTTATTCTTAAATTCACCTTTTCACGCCCTGCGCCTTGCTGCTACGGCAATCTCGATGCTTGCAGGATTTAGGTGGTAAGTTTTGTTGATTTATTATTTATTTTAATATAATAAAAAATCAATCTGTTAGAGTATCAGAGGCCATTTGTGACTATTGATTTTCTCTTCAACATCTTCCTTTAAAATACGGAATAAATTGATCTTAACAGCATCACAGGAGGTGTCTATGGAAAAGCAAAAAAAAGCATTTTATGAAAAGCTGGAAAAAAAAGGGATCTCAAGAAGAGATTTTATGAGGTACTGTACGTTCCTCACAGCTACGATGGGTCTTTCAACATCGTTCATTCCAAAAATTGCGGAGGTTTTTGCAGCTCCAAGGCAGCGCCCGCCAGTCATATGGCTACATTTTGCCGAATGCACAGGATGCTCCGAAGGCCTTTTAAGATCAACGTATCCATATCCTGATGATCTAATTCTTGATATTCTTTCAATAGAATACCATGAAACAATTATGGCTGCCGCAGGACAACAAGCAGAGGACAATCTTCATGCTGCGGTAAAAAAATACAATGGTAAATTTATCTGCGTTGTCGAGGGTGCTATTGCTACAAAATACGATGGCGCCTATGGGAAGATAGGCGACCGGACATTCCTTGAAATTGCTAAAGATGTATGTCCCAAGTCTGCTGCAGTGATCTGTATCGGCACTTGTTCATCTTATGGCGGCGTTCAGGCAGCAAAACCTAATCCCGGCGGATACAAAGGAGTTGGAGATGCATTGGGTATCAAAACAGTAAATATACCGGGATGTCCTCCAAATCCAGTCAATTTTGTCGGCACAGTTGTAAATTATCTCCTCCTTGGCAAACTTCCGGCTCTTGACGAACTGGGCCGACCTCTTTTTGCCTATGGCAAAACCATCCATGATCAGTGCCCGAGAAGATCTCATTTTGAAGATGGTGATTTTGTTACCGAGTTCGGCTCAAAAGAGGCAGCTATGGGTTATTGCCTTTACAAGATGGGTTGCAAAGGCCCGGCTACATACAATAACTGCCCGATTGCAAAATTTAATGAAGGCACCAGTTGGCCTGTTGAGGCTGGCCATCCCTGCCTCGGATGCAGTGAACCTGATTTCTGGGATAAAATGAGCCCGTTTTATAAGGAAATATAGCCACCAGCATGACATGGTATAATAATTAATCCTTTTATGAAAAAAGGGAGGAAATAATATGGGTAAAAGAATAACTATAGATCCGATTACCAGAATAGAAGGCCACCTGCGTATTGAAGTAGAAGTTGCAGAAGGTAAAGTTGTAAATGCCTGGAGTTCGGGCCAGATGTTCAGGGGTATTGAAATTATTCTTAAAGGACGGGACCCTCTGGATGCTCCGCATTTTACTCAGCGTTCCTGCGGTGTATGTACTTATACACATTATCTATGTTCAGTGAGAGCGATAGAAGATGCCGTGGATGTAAAAATACCGGATAATGCACGCATTATAAGAAACCTCCTCCATGGCGCTCAGTTTCTGCATGACCACATTATTCATTTCTATCATCTCCATGCACTGGACTGGGTGGATATCGTCAGCGCACTTAAGGCGGATCCGGCCGGTACCGCAAAAGCTGCCGACAACTTAAGCAATGCACCTCATGGTGGGACACGTTATTTCAAAAACATCCAGGAACGACTTCAAACTTTTGTTGACAGCGGACAACTCGGCCCCCTGAATAATGCTTACTGGGGCCACCCAGCGTACAAACTGCCGCCCGAAGCAAACCTGATGGCCTCTGCACATTATCTTGAAGCCCTTCGTATCCAGGCAAGAGCAGCCAGGATGCATGCCATATTTGGTGGAAAAAACCCGCACCTGCAGTCACTTGTTGTTGGTGGGGTAACGTGTGTCAAAGACCTTACACCGGACAGGATTGCTGAATTCCTGCATATCTGGAAGGAAACTCTTGATTTTGTTAAGAATGTCTATATCCCTGATTTACTGGCAGTTGCCTCTTTTTACAAAGATTGGGGAGCGATCGGCGGTACCACAAATTTTCTTGCCTGGGGAGACCTGCCGGAAGGCGAAAAAGAACCGGACAGCCTGTTCATGCCAAGGGGCGTGATAATGAATAGAAATCTTGCCGGCATGAAGATGGCAAAGCAAGAAAAAGTCACAGAGCATGTCGTGCGTTCATGGTATGAAAAAGACAAGGCCAGACATCCTTTTGATGGCGAAACAAAGCCTGAGCATGGGGAATACAAACCTGACAGTGGCAGATATTCATGGTTAAAGGCGCCTCGTTATGATAACGAACCCTGCGAAGTCGGCCCTCTGGCAAGAGTGCTGGTAGCATATGGAAAAGGAAAACAAGAGATAAAAGACCTGGTTGACAGTACCTTGAAGAAACTAGACATCCCAGTTGCAGCGCTGTTTTCAACCCTTGGCAGAACAGCAGCCAGAGGCCTTGAAACAATTGCCATAGGAAATGCAATGGAGGGGTGGATTAATGAATTGATCGAAAATATTAAAAATGGGAATACCAAAACATATGAACCTTGGGAAATGCCTGACAAAGCTGTGGGCTGTGGGCTGAATGACGTTGCACGGGGGTCTTTAGGGCACTGGATTAAGATCGAAAATAAAAAGATAAAAAACTACCAGTATGTTGTGCCTTCAACCTGGAACCTTGGACCAAGATGTGCAAAAGGCAAACTCGGCCCTGTGGAAGAAGCGCTTATCGGAACCCCGGTTGCTGATCCCAAACGTCCCCTGGAGGTTTTAAGAACGGTTCACTCTTTTGATCCATGCATTGCCTGCGCAGTTCACATTATAGATCCTGATTCCAACGAGGTTTACAAGATCAGGGTAACTTAAAAAAATGAACTCACAGCATATTATGGTCTTAGGGCTGGGGAATGTCCTTTTTACCGATGAAGGATTCGGCATACATGTTATTGAAAAGCTGCAAAAGATTTGTAAATTTCCTGACAATGTTTCAATAGTGGACGGAGGTGTGCTGGGATTAAATCTTTTGGGGATAATATGCCAGGCGGATTATCTTATTGTTGTAGATGCAATAAGAAATAATGGTGAAATCGGCTCCTTATACCGCCTTGAAGGTGATGCAATTCCAGAGCGCATCAGGGCAAAAAATTCACTTCATCAGATTGATTTTATAGAAGCTTTGACCATGTGCCAGGCTCTTGATAAGGTGCCTGAAACAGTAATACTTGGGATAGAGCCAAAAGATATTGAGACTCTTGGCATTAAGTTAACCCCTACAACCCATGAAAAAATTGATCAGATGATAGATATGGTTCTGGCTGAGTTTGACCGTCTGGGAGTAGATTATCAAAAAGGATCAAGCGATAATGTGTCTTGCGATTCCATCTAAAATTGTAAAAATTGAAAATACTATCGGAACAATTGATGTTGCAGGCATTAAGAAAGAAATAAGCTTACTGCTTCTTGAAGATGCAAAGGTTGGAGATTATGTAATAGTACATGCAGGCTTTGCCATACATAAAATAGACGAGTCAACGGCAATGGAATCCTTGAAATATTTACGCGAGATGGCTTCTATGATGAGTGAAGGAGGCTTAAGCAAACATTAAATAGATATGAAAGAGAATTACATTGCAAGAAAGCTGAAAATTAACGGCATTGTTCAGGGAGTAGGTTTCAGGCCTTTTGTCTATAATCTTGCAAACAAATTCCAGCTAAAAGGAGAAGTCGCCAACAATTCTTCCGGTGTATCCATTCATGTAGAAGGCACAAGGGAAAATATTGAATTCTTTTGCAGCGATCTTTTTAAAACCCACCCTCCCCTTGCACATCTTGTAGAAATTTCATTCAATGAAAAACCTGTCGAATATTTTAAAGACTTTTCAATCGTAAAGAGCATAAGCGAAAACTCAAGATCCACTCTTATCTCTCCGGATGTATCTGTTTGTGATGACTGCCTTGGCGAACTTTTCAACCCTGATAATCGTCGATATAAATATCCTTTTATAAACTGCACAAACTGCGGCCCCAGATATACCATTATTAATGAAATTCCTTATGACCGGCCAAACACATCAATGAAAGAATTTATAATGTGCAGTAAATGCAGGGCTGAATATGATAATCCATCAAGCAGAAGATTTCATGCTCAGCCAAATGCCTGCGTTGATTGCGGCCCTCATGTTTCCCTGAAAGACAATACAGGCAGAAATATTAATTCAAGCAATCCAATAGAAAAAACCGCAAATCTTTTAAAACAGGGATATATAATAGCAATTAAAGGGCTGGGCGGTTTCCATCTTGCAGCAGATTCAGTAAACAATGAGGCTGTCACCAGGCTGAGAAAAAGAAAAAACCGCGAGGAAAAGCCCTTTGCAATTATGTCCTATGGAATTAAGCAGATCCGGGAATACGCATTTATCGAGCCTGAAGAAGAAAAACTTCTTAATTCAATCCAGAGACCAATAGTTCTTCTTCTGAAAAAGGAACCAAATCCGCTGTCAAGAGAAGTCTCTCCCAATAACCGATACTTTGGAGCCATGCTTCCATATACACCTCTTCATTATCTTATTCTGGCCTATGAATTTACTGCATTGATCATGACCAGCGGCAATATCAGCAACGAACCAATAGCCATTGACAATCAAGATGCATTTGAGCGGTTAGGAAGTATTGCAGATTATTTTCTAATTAATAACCGGGATATCTATTTGAGAAGCGATGACTCAATTGTAAGAAGATCTGCCGGCAAAACCAGATTTATCAGGCGTTCCAGAGGATATGTACCTGTTCCGGTTTTTTTAAAACACTCTGTCCCTCAGATCCTTGGCTGCGGAGCTGAGTTGAAAAATACTGTCTGCCTGACCAGGGGAAAAACAGCTTTTATAAGCCAGCACATCGGAGATTTAGAAAATCTGGCCACAGACAGTTTTTTCCGACTGACTGTAAATCATCTCAAAAGAATCCTTGATATAGATCCTGAGATCATTGCCTGCGATCTTCATCCGGATTATCTGAGCACAAGATATGCAGAGGAACAGCTTAATGTAGAATTAATCAAGGTTCAGCATCACCACGCACATATTGCATCATGCATGGCAGAAAACGGGATAGATGGTACAGTATTGGGGCTTTCATTTGACGGCACCGGTTATGGAACAGACGGCAGTATATGGGGAGGTGAAGTACTTATTGTTGACCCAGTGCGTTTCAAAAGAATTGCGAATATTTCATATATACCAATGCCTGGGAGTGCTTCTGCGATAAAGGAACCATGGAGGATGGGCATAAGTTATCTTTACCATGCCTTTGGAGAAGACTTCTGGAATCTTGACCTCCCGCTTCTGAAACAAATAGAAGAAAAAAATATTAAACTCATAATAGAAATGATCTCAAAAAACATTAATTCTCCATTGACATCAAGTCTTGGAAGACTCTTTGATGGAATAGCGGCAATAATCGGAATTAGAAACCATGTGTCTTTTGAAGGACAGGCGGCAATGGAGCTGGAAATGCTGGCAGTCAGCAACTCAGAGGAAATATATGATTATGAATGGCTGTCAGGGAATACATACAAAGTTCTTACTCAGCCAATAGTCTGCGGCGTTGTGGAAGATATGGCAAGAGGTATTCATCCATCCAGGATAAGCGGTAAATTCCATATGACTCTTATTAAACTTTTTTCAGAACTGTGTGAGGTTATTAGGAAGGAAAGCGGGCTTAACCGAATAGCATTAAGCGGGGGTGTTTTCCAGAATTCCATACTCTTAACCGGATTAATCAAAGCCCTTGAGGGAAAAAGCTTTGAAGTCTATATGCATTCCAAAATTCCAACCAATGATGGAGGCATTTCACTGGGACAGGCTGTTGTAGCTGCAGCAACAGCGAAAAGGTAACTCAAGTTTCGCATCCCTCTATGCAACAAAAGGTTTAACGGGCAGGTATTAGATAGTTTTTTTAAAAAGCAAAATATGTTCACTCTGGCTTTGGCAACGGCACCCCGCCCGCCTCGCCTGAGCGAGAGCGATGGCGGGCAGGCATACCCACCCCGCCCGCCTCGCGTTGCGAAGCATTGCGGGCAGGTCAGTTTGTAAGGAGCTAGACATGCACGGCATTTTATCCCTGGTGAAAAACTTTCTATGTGCCTGTCCTGGTCAAATTCCAAGGTATAGTAGTTTAGAATATCAATCATATTATTTTGCTCTTTTAAAAAAACTATCTAATACCTGCCCTGCCAGAGAAGGTTCATAGGAATTAGTGGATGCGAAACTTGAGAAGGTAATAATATGTCCATAAAACATTTAGAAGAATACAGAGACCCGGATATTTCCAGGGCAATAATAGACAATATAAAAAAGACCAGCCGTAAAAAAGTTCGTTTGATGGAAGTGTGCGGCACACATACCATGTCTATATTCAGAAGCGGTATCCGGTCACTTCTGCCGGATACAATTTCACTTCTATCCGGCCCGGGCTGCCCGGTTTGTGTTACAGACCAGAAGGAAATCGACGCTTTTATTGAACTCTCAAAAATAGATGATGTTATTATAGCAACCTTTGGAGATCTTTTAAAAGTTCCGGGGACAAAAAGCTCTCTTCA
>Ga0180732_1001360_pt1 | contig 15326 bp, 10 predicted proteins | sample KR11_01MetaG_FD_148674 | JGI IMG/M metagenome (GOLD analysis project Ga0180732, IMG submission 148674) | Groundwater microbial communities from the Olkiluoto Island deep subsurface site, Finland - KR11_0.1 MetaG | ecosystem: Environmental > Aquatic > Deep subsurface > Groundwater | place...
CGTGGCTATCGTTATGCCCCTTTCCTTCTCTTCCGGAGCCTTATCTATCTGATCAAACGGAACATACTCCGCTAAACCCCTCAACCCGCAATGCTTTGTTATCGCCGCTGTAAGTGTTGTCTTGCCATGATCTATATGTCCTATAGTCCCAACATTAACATGCGGCTTCTTCCTCTCAAACTTCTTCTTAGCCATATTTAATACCCTCCCAATAAAGGAGCATAAATTATAATAACAGCGCTACCACCTGAAATGAGCAAAAGCCTTGTTTGCCTCAGCCATTTTGTGAGTATCTTCCTTTTTCTTTATTGAAGCGCCTCTCTTGTTTGCTGCATCCAAAATTTCCCCGGCTAGTTTGCCTGCCATACTCTTTTCATTGCGTTGATGAGCATAACTTATTATCCACCTTATCCCAAGAGCCGTTCTACGGGCTGGTCTTATTTCGGTGGGAACCTGATATGTCGAGCCACCGACCCGCCGGGATTTAACTTCAATTATTGGCTTAACATTATCCAAAGCCTGTTCAAAAATCTTTATTGATGGCTCATTTACATTTTTACCAATAATATCAAATGCTTCATAGAGTATCGACTCAGCAATACTCTTTTTCCCATCTTTCATTATCGCTTTTATAAATTTGGAAACAACCTTGTTGTCGTATTTAGAATCAGGGATAACAACCCGCTCAGGCACATCTCTTCTTCTCGGCATATATCACACCATCTATTCTGTTTATTAATAATTATATTTATCTATATTGACAATTTTTAAATATAAGGTCACGCATCTGGCGGCCTATATGATTTGTTAGCAAATCATAAGATCACTTTGGCCTTTTTGCCCCGTACTTGGATCTGCTTTTCTTTCTGCCCTCAACACCTAGTGTATCTAAAGTTCCTCTTACAATATGATATCTTACCCCAGGAAGATCTTTAACACGTCCACCACGAACCAGAACAACCGAATGCTCCTGAAGGTTATGCCCTACTCCCGGAATATATGCTGTAACTTCCGCACCTGAAGTAAGCCTTACTCTTGCAACTTTACGCAAAGCAGAGTTGGGCTTTTTTGGAGTTGATGTATATACACGTGTACACACACCTCTTTTTTGAGGAGCGCCTTTAAGAGCTGGCGTAGTAACCTTCTTGGCGATCTTGCTCCTCCCCTTTCTAACTAACTGATTGATTGTAGGCATATTCCCCTCTTTAAATATTATTCAATCGTACAAAGTGAAACACGGTCAAGGCATAAGCGGCAATCTTTAAAACCATCCTCAATATACTCTATTTATTTGAGTAGTTGCAATTATTTGCCTTCTTTTAACCTAAGAAAAAGTGTATATTTTTCAACAGATCTCTCTATAGATTTGTTGAAAAATTTATATTTGACTAAATCTAAGCTTAAAAACGATATTTTATACTCATATCTCAGATTTATGTCAAGCAATATTATAGCTAAAAAACAACAATGTGTCAGAAAACACACATCCCCTTAAATCAACAGACAATTAATGTTCTTAACGTAGCTAAACATATCGATAACGTTTTTAGTATCTAAACAACACATTTATATTATTAATGGGATATTTCTATATTCTGGTTCAATGCAAGACCGGAACCTGCGGGTATGACCCTGCCCATTATAACATTTTCCTTAAGTCCATGGAGATAATCGATAGCCCCGGAAATGCTGGCATCGGTTAAAACCTTAGTAGTCTCCTGGAATGATGCCGCAGAAATAAAGCTATCTGTACTTAAGGATGCTTTTGTTATTCCCAGTATAAGTGGTTCAGCGATAGCCGGCTTTCCGCCTTTTGCCTTAATGGCCATATTTATTTCTTCATATCTTCCACGATCAACCTGTTCTTCAAGGATAAAGTCAGTATCCCCGACATCAACAACTTTTACGCGTCTCGTCATCTGCCTTACAATTACTTCGATATGCTTGTCGTTTATTCGAACTCCCTGTAACCGGTAAACTTCCTGAACTTCATCAACAAGATAACGTGCAAGCGCCACTTCACCCTTTATATTCAGAATATCCTGCGGTATGGCGGAACCACCGATAATCGGTTCCCCGGCTCTAATATAATCGCCTTCATAAACATTTATATGTTTACCACGCGAGATCAAATATTCTTTCTTTTCCCCAAAATCAACCGGTGTTACAGTTACTTTTTGCTTTCCTTTTTTTGTGCTCTTTGCAATGGAAACATAACCATCTATTTCACTTAAGATAGCTATTTCTTTAGGTTTTCTTACCTCAAAAAGCTCCGCGACTCTTGGAAGACCGCCTGTAATATCCTTGGTTTTCGTGGTTGCTCTGGGAAGTTTTGCGATAACATCACCGGCTTTGACATCGTCATTTTCTTCAACCATTAGAACTGCCCCTATTGGAAGAATATAACGAGCCATCCCTGACGACTCGGAAAGCTTCGCCGTTTTGCCTTCTTTATCTTTTACTGAAATTCTCGGTCTAACCTCAGTACCCTTTGCTTCAATTATTGTTCTACTTGATTTACCTGTAACAGGATCAACTTTCTCCTTCATTGTCTTGCCTGGTACAATATCTCCAAATTTAACGGTACCGTCAACTTCAGTAATAATAGGAGTTGTAAACGGATCCCAAGTAACAAGAAGGTCACCCGGCTTCCCTGTTTCAGCATTAGGCCCTTTAACCTTCTGTCCATCTACAACCATGATATGTGCACCATAAATTACTGGACAGCTTTCAAGCTCACGGCCTGTATCACTTACAATAGTAAATTTACCGCCGCGGCGGTTCATTACGATATATTGATTATCAGCGTTTCTAACAACATGAAGGTCAATGAATTTAATTGTCCCCTCAACTCTTGCTCTCATATCAGCCTGTTCAACCCTCCGGCTTGCTGTGCCACCAATATGGAATGTTCGCATAGTTAGCTGGGTACCGGGCTCACCTATAGACTGGGCGGCAAGAATTCCAACAGCCTGCCCCAATTCAATCTTGGTACCGCTTGAAAGATCCCTTCCATAGCATTTTGCACACACCCCATATCTTTCTTTGCATGTAAGGACAGACCTTATTTTAACAGTTGTTATTCCCGCATCTTCTACCTTTTTTGCAGATCTTTCGTTGATCTCATCACCTTTCTTTACAATCACTTCATCAGTGAAAGGGTCAACTATATCATCCACCGCAACCCGGCCAAGGACTCTTTCTCCAAGACGCTGGATAACCTCTCCACCTTCAACCAGAGGCTCAACATCTACGCCCATCAATGTGCCGCAGTCATCCTCCATAACCACACAATCCTGGGCAACATCGGCCAGTCTTCTTGTTAAGTATCCTGAGTTTGCGGTTTTAAGAGCTGTATCGGCAAGACCTTTTCTTGCACCATGTGTTGAAATAAAATATTGTAATACGGAAAGCCCCTCCCTGAAATTTGCGCTGATCGGTGTTTCGATAATCTCACCGGAAGGTTTCGCCATTAGACCACGCATACCTGCGAGCTGGCGCATCTGATCTTTACTGCCTCTCGCACCTGAATCAGCCATCATATATATTGGATTAAAGCTTTCAACGTAAACAGTTTTTCCATCTTTATCCAGCAATTTATTCCCATCGCTGTCTTTCAAAGTTTCAACCTTCATTGCGCTCATCATTTCATTGGCTACATCATCTGTCGCCTTGGCCCAAATATCAACGACTTTGTTATATTTTTCACCTTGAGTGATGAGACCTTCTGTATACTGCCGCCCGATTTCCAAAACTTTAACATCGGCTTTTTTTATTATATCTTCTTTTGCAGCCGGAATTATCATGTCGCCAATTGAAATCGAAAGGCCTCCTTCCGTTGAGTACTTAAAGCCTATATCCTTGAGCCTGTCGGCAAGAACAACTGTGGCTTTAGGGCCAAGATTTCTATAAGCATAATCGACAAGATCTCTTAAAGATTTCTTATCCTGGACCTTGTTCACAGCTTCAAAAGCAATTTCAGCTCTCTTCTCATTTATCTGAAATATATGGTATTTATCTTGTGATAAAATTATTTCACTTATTTCCCCTTCTGCTATAGAAAAAGCCTGATCAGCATCATCAATATCAAATATTCTCGTAAACTCTTCTTTTCTCAAAAGGCCGATATTCCCATCTAACTTTTTGCTGGAGCTTTCAGAATACTGATTTGCCATCTGCGAAAAAGATTCGCCGTTTCTGATGCTTTCATGAATAGACTTTGCAACTTCTTCAGAAGAAACCATTATATGGCTCATTCTTACAATATTCTCCTTGGGAATAATTTCCCATAATAAGACACGGCCTGTCGTAGAATTAACTTTTTTCCCATCTATCCGAACCACTATCTTGGCATGAAGGTCAATCATACCTGAATCATATGCAGAACGAACTTCATCAGGATCTGAGAATATTTTACCATCACCCTTAGCACCTAAAACCCCTCTTGTCATATAATAGATACCAAGCACGATATCCTGACTCGGTACGATAATAGGACTTCCGTTAGCAGGCGATAGAATATTATTGCTAGATAACATTAAAATACGCGCCTCTATTTGTGACTCAACAGAAAGAGGGATATGAACAGCCATCTGGTCGCCGTCAAAGTCAGCGTTGAACGCTGTACATACAAGCGGATGAAGCTGAATGGCCTTTCCTTCAATAAGAATCGGCTCGAACGCCTGAATTCCAAGTCTGTGAAGTGTCGGTGCGCGGTTTAGCATTACAGGATACTCTTTTACGACTTCATCAAGGGTATCCCAAACTTCCGGAGTTTCACGCTCAACCATTTTCTTGGCACTCTTTACGGTGGAAACAAGACCTTTTTTCTCCAGCCTGTAATAAACAAAAGGTTTAAAAAGTTCCAGAGCCATCTTTTTTGGAAGACCGCACTGGTGAAGTCTTAGGTTAGGTCCCACAGCAATAACTGTTCGTCCGGAATAATCAACGCGTTTACCAAGCAGATTCTGGCGAAATCGCCCCTGTTTTCCTTTTAGTGTATCGCTTAATGATTTTAAAGGCCGTTTGTTGGATCCTGTAATCACTCTGCCATGTCTGCCGTTATCATACAGAGCATCCACTGCCTCCTGAAGCATTCTCTTTTCATTGCGGACTATAATGTCAGGAGCCTTTAAATCTATTAATCGTTTTAACCGGTTGTTGCGGTTTATAACTCTCCTGTAAAGATCGTTAAGATCGGAGGTGGCGAATCTGCCGCCTTCTAAGGGAACAAGTGGACGCAAATCAGGAGGAAGTACAGGAATAACGCCCAATATCATCCAGGAAGGATTTACTCCTGAATTCCTGAAAGCATCAACAATTTTAAGCCTTTTTGACAGTTTCTGCCTTTTTGCCAAAGAGGTTGTGGCTTTAATATCAGTTCTTAGCTCTGTATACAAAGAATCAAGATCAATATTTTCCAGCAGAGCTTTTACCGCTTCCGCTCCAATACCCGCTTCAAACTTTGTCCCGTATGTTTCAAGCGCATCACGGTATTTCTCTTCGGAAAGCAACTGGCAACGCGTAAAAGGAGTATCTTTCGGATCTAACACTATATAGCTGTCGAAATACAATACCTTCTCCAAACCCTTCAATGTCATATCCAAAAGGTTTCCTATCTTGCTGGGAAGGCTCTTTAAAAACCATATATGGGCAACAGGCGCAGCAAGTTCAATATGCCCCATTCGCTCTCTTCTAACCTTGGACTGTATAACCTCAACACCACATTTTTCACAGACTACACCTCTGTGTTTCATGCGCTTGTATTTACCACAGTTGCATTCGTAGTCCTTGGTAGGACCAAAAATTTTAGCGCAAAACAACCCATCACGCTCCGGTTTAAAAGTTCGATAATTTATCGTCTCCGGTTTTTTTATTTCACCAAAAGACCATTGTCTGATTTGTTCAGGTGAAGCCAAAGAAATCCGAACACCATTGTATTGTTTCGGATCAATCGGTTTAGCGAAGAAATCATATAAGGTTTCCAAATTCTACTCCTTATTTTCTTCCAAAAGATTTATATCCAAGCCGAGACTTTGCAATTCCCTTGTCATAACTTTGAAAGACTCGGGTATGCCAGGCTCAAGCATGTTCTGCCCTTTTACTATTTTCTCATACATTCTGGTCCTTCCTGCCATATCGTCAGATTTCACAGTCAGAAATTCCTGCAATGCATGTGCAGCTCCGTATGCTTCCATAGCCCAGACCTCCATCTCTCCGAGGCGCTGGCCTCCAAACTGTGCTTTTCCACCAAGCGGCTGCTGCGTAACAAGCGAATAGGGTCCTATAGAACGTGCATGAATTTTATCATCTACAAGATGGTGAAGTTTTAACATATACATAGTTCCGACAGTAATTTTGCCCTTAAAAGGTTCACCTGTTCGTCCGTCGAAAAGTGTCGCCTGACCCGATGTATATTGACCGGCTTCCTCAAGAAGAGCTTTTATTTCTGTTTCTTTAGCACCATCAAAAACCGGCGTAGCCATGTGAACGCCATTTTTATAATTGCCGGCAAAATCACGCAGCTCTTGATCATCCATTTGGGATATCACTTCATTTGAGTCTTTATCTGTAAATATTCTATTGATTTTATCTCGAAGCGCAGAAATATTGTTTTCTTCTATCAGCCTGTTTAATTGATCGCCCAAGCTTTTTGCTGCACGACCGAGATGAATTTCCAGAATCTGTCCTGCATTCATTCGGGAAGGCACACCAAGCGGGTTTAAAACCATATCAACCGGAGTACCATCTTCAAAATAAGGCATATCCTCCTGTGGCAGAATCCTTGAAACAACACCCTTGTTGCCATGCCGACCAGCCATTTTATCTCCGACCGAGAGTTTCCTTTTCATGGCAATATACACCTTTACCATCTTTATGACCCCTGGAGGGAGATCATCTCCCTTTTCGTACCTGCTGATATGCTTTTCAAAATTCTCACGGCAGCGAGCACGTTGAGTCCTGTATTGCTCAAGAAGATCGTGAAGCTGTTCTGTAGCACCAGCATCCTTTAAGACAATACCTTCAAGCTGAGCCAGAGGAATATCAGCAAGAATTTCGGCATCTATTTTGTCGCCCTTCGCAATCAATACTTTTTTACCCTTTTTGATAGGGGTATTGCATATCTGACCATCTAAAAGCTGAACTATAGGGCCCCGAGCTATCTCTTCAATAACTGCAAGTTCATCGTCACGGTTCCTCTCCATCACTTTTATTTCAGTCTCTTCTATAAAACAGGTACGCTCATCCTTTTCTATGCCCCGTCTGGAAAAAACTTTGGCATCAATAACAGTCCCTTCAACTCCAGGAGGAACCCTTAAGGAAGTATCTTTCACATCTCCTGCCTTTTCTCCGAAAATCGCACGGAGAAGCTTTTCTTCAGGAGAAAGTTGAGTTTCACCTTTGGGAGTTATCTTTCCCACCAAGATATCACCTGGTTCCACTTCGGCTCCGAGCCTTATAATACCGCTTTCATCAAGGTCCTTTAAAGCTTCATCACCAACATTAGGAATATCACGGGTAATATCTTCCTTGCCGAGTTTTGTATCTCTCGCAACTATCTCAAACTCTTCGATATGCACAGAAGTGTAAACACCATCACGAACAAGTCTTTCGCTAACAAGAATTGAATCCTCAAAATTAAAACCACCCCAAGGCATAAATGCTACCGTAACATTTTTGCCAAGAGAAAGCTCTCCTTTTTCTGTAGCAGGGCCGTCAGCAATTATCTCTCCGGCTTCCACGCTCTGTCCTTTTACAACTATTGGGCGATGATTGAAACATGTGTTCTGGTTTGAACGCATATATTTTGACAGATTATAAATAGTAACATGCCTGTCATACAGTTTATCCGAAGGATCATGAGAAAGAATTATCCGGTAAGCATCTACAGACTCCACTATTCCATCACGTTCAGCAACTATTGTAACACCGGAATCTTTAGCTACAACCCCTTCTATCCCTGTACCAACCAGCGGAGCTTCACTAACTATAAGAGGAACAGCCTGACGCTGCATGTTTGAACCCATTAAAGCCCTGTTTGCATCGTCATTTTCAAGAAAAGGGATAAGAGAAGCGGAAACGCTTACAAGCTGATTCGGCGAGACATCCATAAGCGCAATATCCTCTTTATTGACCGTCATAAATTCACCTGCCACACGGGATGTAACAAGCGGATTTATATAATGGCCTTTTTCATCAATGGGAGCGTTCGCCTGTGCGATCGGCAAATCCTTTTCTTCAAATGCATCAAGAAATTTAACTTTATCGGTAACTGCTCCATCATTAACTACCCTGTATGGTGTCTCTATAAAGCCATAATCATTAACACGGGCATATGTGCTTAATGAAACAATAAGGCCGATGTTAGGACCTTCCGGCGTCTCAATAGGGCATATTCGCCCATAATGGGAAGGATGAACATCTCTGACCTCAAATCCGGCACGTTCACGGGTTAGTCCCCCTGGCCCAAGTGCGCTTAACCTGCGCTTATGAGTAGTTTCGGAAAGCGGATTTGTCTGATCCATAAACTGACTTAGCTGACTTGTACCAAAGAACTCTTTAACAATCGCTGAAACGGGCTTAGGGTTGATAAGATCATGAGGCATAAGGGTATCAACTTCCTGTAAACTCATTCTCTCTTTTATTGCTCTTTCCATGCGTACCAGACCAATACGGTATTGATTTTCCAGAAGCTCGCCTACAGCTCTTATCCGCCGGTTTCCAAGATGGTCGATATCATCAACGATTCCTTGCGTATCCCTTAAGTCTATTAAAGTTTTTGCAGTAAGTAAAATATCTTCCCTTCTTAAAATTTTTAAATCGGGGGAAGATTCAATCCCTAAACGCTGGTTTATTTTTACCCTTCCGACACTGGACAGGTCATAATATGCAGTCTTAAAGAACAGATTGTCGATAAAATTCTGAGCAACCTCAGGTGTTACCGGATTGCCGGGCCTAAGCCGCCTGTATATTTCAACAAGCGCTTCTTCTTTTGAAGCTACTTTATCTACAGCCAAAGTTTTTCTTATTGAGTCACTGCTTGACATCCCGTCAACAAACAGTATCCAGAATTCATTTATACCGGCTTCTTTTAGTTTTGATATCGACTCATCATTAACTATATCACTTGCCTTGACTACAGGTATATTCGTTCCAGGTTCATAAATCGTATATGCAAAGGCTTTATCATTAATATCTTCAGTACTTATTGGTATTGTACCCATTTTTAAAGATATCAGCTTCTTTATCAGCTTTGGAGTATACGGACGACCTTTCTTGGCTATTATTTCCCCTGTATCGGGATCCTTTATATCACGTGTAAATTTCTGATCTTTATATAAATCTTCTCTAAGTTCTTTGTATAAACTTTTTCCGCGAATAACTATCTTCTCGCTCTTATAAAAATATGACAGGAGATCTTCGGGCGTATACCCAAATGCCTTAAAAAAGATAGTGATAGGAAACTTACGTCTTCTATCAATTCTTATGTAGACTATATCTTTAGGATCAATCTCAAGATCAATCCATGACCCTCGCACAGGTATTATTCTTGAACTGTAAATAATTTTTCCGCTTGAATGGGTTTTTCCCTTATCATGGTCAAAAAATACACCGGACGATCTGTGAAGCTGGCCAACGACAACTCTTTCGGTTCCATTTACAATAAATGTTCCTTTATTGGTCATCAAGGGAACCGTACCAAAATAAATCTCCTGCTCTTTTATATCACGTATACTTGAAATACCAGTTTCTTTGTCAACATCATAAACAACGAGTCTTACGGTTATGCGCACAGGTATTTCATAAGTCATACCCCTGTGTATACATTCAGCTACACCGTGTTTTATCTCTCCAAATCTATAGGATACATATTCAAGTGAAGCGCTTCCTGTATAATCTTTTATAGGAAACACCGATTTGAATACAGCCTGAAGCCCGATATCCTCTCGTTTTTCAGGAACAACATCCATTTGCAAAAAACGTTTATATGATTCCAGCTGCATACCTATCAGATCAGGTATTTCAACAATTCTTTGAATCTGCCCGAAATTTTTTCTTAACCGTTTTTTTGCCAAAAGCCTTTCCGACATGGCATCTCCCTTTTATAGGATTCAATAATTAAAGAAATTATGAAAATATTTCAATAATATCTGGATACGATCTTTTATAAAAAGCCAAATGACGACTTTTCAGCTTTGATAGAGCGTTGCATAACATCCATACAAAGCAGTGTATGGGTAATAGGCGGCGCATGCGTACCGCCGCAGAAACCTTAATCAAGCTGCCGTTTTATTTGGCAGATCTTCTTCTATGAAATCTTTATAGTCCCATAGAAGTTATTACCACTAAGCCGAAACATATTCCCTGTCTGTACGATCTATATTATCCCACCCGAGGGCATCATCCCTAAACTCTTTTGACAAAATATCCAATCGTGCGTCTGTACCCCACAAATAATAATTATTCAAACCCCTCTTATGCGGGAAAGAGATTCCCCTCTCCCGCATCTTGAAGTAAATTAAAGATACCCGATGTAAAAAGCATCGGAATCCTTATCTATAGGGAATTATTATGGATCACAGATTCGCTCACATTACCGGCAAAAAAGCTGCGTGGGACATGTTCGCTGTTTCGGTTCAAGCGTTTCCGCCCTAGGCCTGATGGATTTATTACAAGACCATCAAATACAGTTATAATACAGAGACAACATCTCTACATTAATAAAGATACTATTACAATAGTATGAAAATATTAAAATAATTCTTCCTGTTATTTTATTTCGACCTGAGCTCCGGCTTCTTCAAGCTGTGCTTTGATTTTTTCTGCTTCTTCTTTTGAAACACCCTCTTTTACCGGTTTTGGGCTTTCATCAACAAGGGTTTTTGCTTCCTTTAGACCAAGGCCTGTAATTGCTCTTACTTCTTTGATTATCTGAATCTTTTTATCACCGTGCGAAATCAGAATTACAGAAAATTCTGTCTGCTCTTCAGCTTGAGATTCGGCGGCAGCAGGGCCGGCGGCAGCAACCATTGCAACAGGAGCTGCTGCAGATACACCAAACTTGTTTTCCAACTCCTTAACAAGCTCGGATAAATCGAGAACCGACATATTGGCTATAAATTCAATAACATCTTCTTTAGTAATATTTGACATGGTTATTATTCCTCCAAATTATTCAAAAATCCTCCGCAGCAAGCTGCAGGAAATCTTTCAGGTAATATAATTAATCTTTTGATGTTAAAAGGCATTTTGGGATAATGCACTTGCTGTTATTGTTAAAATCTCAAAAAAAGATTATATTAATATCAAAGTTCTTTAAAATATAATAATCAAGCTGCTTCCTTCTGTTGCTTAATCGCCTGTAAAACATACAATAATTGCTTCGGTATTTCATTAAGCGTCCTGACAAAAGATGCAGGAACACCATTCATAGCCGAAAGCAATTGGCTTAAAAGTACTTCGCGGGGTGGCATGGTTGACAATGCCTTAATAGCATCAAAATCAAGCGCTTTCCCATCTAATATACCCGCTTTGATTTTCAGGTTTTTATTGCTTTCAGCAAATTTTATCAGTATTTTTGCAGGAGCAACCGGATCATCATAGCTTAAAGCAACTGCTGTAGGACCCTTAAATTTTTCCTTGATTAAAATAGCCCCGGTATTTTCAGCTGCCCTTTCAAGAAGAGTATTTTTTACTACTCGATATTCTACTTGAAATTCCCTCAGTTTTTTCCGCAAATCACTTATTGCTTCTACGTTAAGCCCCTTATAATCCGTTATAATTACTACTTTGGCTCTGGATAATTTTTCATGAAAATTTTCTGCAATATTTTTCTTTTCTGCAAGCTTCATAAATAACAACACCTCCTTTCCAAGTCTGTATGCACCCGGAGGTCTTTTGAGATTAGCGGATACCGGCGATTGCAATTATTTTACTTCAAAAGCATATATGCTTTTTTTTAAACATGCAACCTTCATCCGTCTCGGCAGGCCGGTAATACCGCTTAAGCATCTATTTTATACACCTACGGTCTTTGACAGAATTGTATTAACTATTATATTATAGGCTTTATAAAAGTCTATATGCATAATTTGCGCTTTATCTTTCGTTATCGCAGCTTACGAATAAGCGCGCTTCATTTCTTGCCATTAGCGCACCTTAAATTATTTAGCTTTTAACGATAATTCCCAAATTATGCAATTTTACGAGATTATCAATATTTTACTATTGCTATGCAATTACTATAGCTTATATTTTTAGCATATTTAAACCGTTATGAAAAGCATATCCCGTTACAACTAAATTTGTAACGGGATTTGATAATTTAATCGGTTATCATTATCAAAATAAATTTGTACTACACTTTGTTTTCCCAGCAAACAAATCTGACTAATATTTTGCACAAAATATAACATCGGCACTAATCTGTTAAGTTGTCTGTGGAATACTTAAAACATCCATCTGTCTAAAATAATATTCAGCCTGTTATATGGCAGAATCTGATGTTTTTAAAGTAACTCCAGCTATATGCTTTAATTATAAAATTATTTCACAAAGTCTTTGATCAAGGACATATCAATTTTAACTCCAGGCCCCATTGTTGTGGAGATAGCCATACCTTTCAGATATGTACCTTTACTGCCCGCAGGTTTAAGTCTCATTATGGTCTCAAGAAAAGCCGCCATGTTTTGAACAAGTTTCTCAACACCAAACGAAACCTTGCCCATAGGAACATGAACTATTCCAGCTTTTTCAACCCTAAACTCCACCTTTCCTGCTTTTAACTCTTTCACAGCTCTATCCACATCAAATGTAACCGATCCTGTTTTAGCATTAGGCATAAGACCTCTTGGCCCAAGAAGCTTTCCGATTTTTCCGACAGCGCCCATCATATCCGGCGTGGCAATAGCTTTATCAAAACCCAACCAGCCTCCCCGGATCTTTTCAACAAGGTCATCATTACCGACAAAATCTGCACCGGCTTCAAGGGCTTCTTTTTCTTTTTCTCCTTTTGCAAACACAAGAACCTTGACTTCTTTGCCTATTCCGTTCGGCAAGACAACAGCTCCTCTCACCATCTGATCTGCATGCCTCGGATCAACGCCAAGCCTTACGGCAACATCAACTGTTTCATCAAATTTCACATAAGATGAATCAATTGCTGCCTTAACAGCAGCAGCAATATCACTTTTTGCCTCGGCATTAGCCTTTGCTCTAGCTTCATTATATTTCTTACCACGCTTCGGCATTTCGCTTTATTAACTCCTTTTCATCTTTAACCAATTTCTATCCCCATGCTTCTGGCTGTTCCTGCAATAATTTTAAAAGCGGCAGCCGTATCATTGGCGTTAAGATCGACCATTTTCTGTTTAGCAATTTCCTCCACCTGTTCCCGTGTGACTTTAGCCACTTTTATTCTCTTCGGGTCGCTGGATCCCTTTGCTAACTTTGCCGCTTTTTTCAAAAGTATGGAAGCAGGCGGCGTTTTTGTAATAAAAGTAAATGATCTGTCCTGATAAACAGTAATAACTACAGGTATTACCATCCCCTCATCGTCAGCGGTCCTGGCATTAAAAGCCTTGCAAAATTCCATTATATTCACACCATGCTGCCCAAGAGCAGGACCAATAGGTGGAGACGGATTTGCTTTTCCGGCCACAACCTGCAATTTAATCATTGCCATAACCTTTTTTGCCATTTTTTTCTTTTCACTCCTGATGCTATATCTTTGTAACCTGCACGAATTCTAATTCTACCGGAGTCGAGCGCCCGAATATGCTAACAAGCACTTTTATTTTCCCTTTTTCAGGGTTAACCTCCTCTACAACACCGTTAAAATTCGTAAAAGGTCCGTCTACTACCCTTATTTCATCTCCGGTTTCAAAATAATATTTCGGTTTGGGCTTTAATTTTCCTGCCTCCATTCGGCTTAAAATCTGTTCTGCTTCTTGGTCTGAAATTGGGGTAGGCTTTTCCCTTCCTCCAAGAAAGCCACTCACCTTAGCAGTATCATTAACTATATGCCAGACTTCATCATCAAGGTACATTTGCACTAGAACATATCCGGGATAAAATTTTCTGGTTGAAGTCTTTCTTTTTCCTTTAACAAGTTCAACTACCTGTTCTGTAGGAACCAACACTTCCCCGAACTTATCTGGACGATTATAAGCCGCTATTTTTTCCTCAAGTGCAGTTTTTACTTTGTTTTCAAACCCAGAATATACATGCAATATATACCACTTAAGAGACACTCTCCATTCTCCTCATTATTATTGAAGAATTATATGGACTAGACTTGACAGTCCCATATCAACCACACTTAGAAAAAAAGAAACTATCAAAACCAGAATAATTACAACTACCGTTGAACCAATAGTTTGTTTACGGGTAGGCCATGTAATTTTTTTAAGCTCAATTTTAACTTCTCTTAAAAACTGTGATATTTTATCAATATAATTATTAGTTTCTTTATCCGTTAGCGTTTTAGCCCCGGTTAAAGGTTTTTTTTGCGGTAATATATGGAACTTTTTTGTTTCTGCCAAAGCCCCGGCAATCGAAACACTTTTCTTTAATATATTACCTGTATCCTGAGAAGTTTCCGGCGTATCAATATTTTGTTTTGACTTTTTTCTATTGCTTGCAGTCTTTTTCCTCAGTAATCGTGCCATTGTATTCCCGTATTGCAATATATCCGAACCATAATTTATGGTTAAGAGTTCATTAAACCTTAACGACTTATTTTTAAAAAAACAACTTTAAACTCAACAGAAATGGGCTTTCCATATCTCTCCGCTCGAAGTAAATTAAAGCGGTTTCTCCTTCTCCTCCGGCTGGGACCTATCCGATCTATGCCTTAATTATTAAAATTTACCAATTAAAAAACATTTGGCAGGCCAGGAGGGATTTGAACCCCCAACACCCGGATTTGGAGTCCGATGCTCTGCCGTTAGAGCTACTGGCCTGTAGATAAATCATTAACCCAGCTTATAAATTTTTGCCCAAATTTCCTATCTAAACAAAATGTGACTATTTATTTTGTTTCTTTATGAGTGGTATGTTTTCTGCAAAACCTGCAATATTTGCTGAATGCAAGTTTGTCCGGTGTTGTCCTTTTATTTTTTGTCGTAGTGTAATTTTTTCTTTTGCATTCACTACATGTCAATGTGATAATTACTCTCACCTGCCGACTCCTTAGCCGTTATCCTATAATATTGCTTACAACTCCGGCACCGACCGTCCGGCCACCTTCCCTTATCGCAAACCGAAGCTCGGTCTCCATTGCTATTGGTGTTATCAACTCCGCCGATATAGCTACATTGTCTCCG
>Ga0180732_1001361_pt1 | contig 15324 bp, 22 predicted proteins | sample KR11_01MetaG_FD_148674 | JGI IMG/M metagenome (GOLD analysis project Ga0180732, IMG submission 148674) | Groundwater microbial communities from the Olkiluoto Island deep subsurface site, Finland - KR11_0.1 MetaG | ecosystem: Environmental > Aquatic > Deep subsurface > Groundwater | place...
TCATAAAACAGTATAGAGTTCTAGCTTACTTCGGTGCCGGGGATGAGCTGCTCTATAGATTTGAGAGGGTGGATGGGGACGAACTTAATAAGAGCTAGAGCTAGAGGGGGAAATATATGGAAATACCAGTTCCTTTTGGAGCTTATACTGGTCCGTCTACTCCATTTGGAGGACCGTCTCTTGAATGGTCGTTTAGTAGTAGTCCAGTAGCCAGTGAGCCAGGTGAGGATGATGCTAGGCTAAGCGTAACTAGCCTGCCCACAATAACTCTTGGAGTAATGGCTCATATCAGAAGGGTAGCTGAGTTATATCCTAGGAGCCTTGCTAATGTAGAAAGAATCACCCTTTGTGTAGGTATCCCCATTATAGAAGGTCTTGTTGAGGGGAATCCTGGTCTTGCCAGTAGACTAGACTACGCCCTCATGACCTCTGGAGAGGATGGCCTTAGAGAGTTTAGGATTAGGAGCGGGGCAGTATATCCCGTTTCACTAGGTCCACAAGAAAAGAATCCCCACAGTATCTACGTAAGGAACAAGAGTTATACTTCGAGAGTTAGCAATATGTCAGAAGATATTGGGCTATCGAAGAGCAAGGTTACCATACTTTGTTTGGTCGCAGGTTTAGCCCAATCACTTGACCCAACTTGGGTTCCACTTAAATGGAAGGAGTCATTTATCCAAGAAATATGGTTTTTTGAGAAATGGTTGAAGCGGGGAGGGTGAGTATCCACAGGTTTACATAACAATCCTACCTATCCACCTATGCCATAGGTACATAGGTTACCTATCCACCTATGCCATAGGTATAATATAGAATAGCAATGAGAAGAGGTTAGAATGTATAGCAACGATTTACGTAAAGGAGAGAGTTTTAAGAGATGACAGTTCCTGCTGACTTTGGGTTCGACGCTCAGAAATTCCCATCTTACCGGGAGAGCCAGTTTGAGACAGCTCAACAGGTATCTACCTCCAAAAAGCCTCTATTCCTCTTAGAAGCCCCTACTGGCTCCGGTAAGTCTCTTCTTGCCATGACAATTCGTGCTCTAATGAATCAGCCACGAACAGCTTATCTGGTCTCAACAAAACAGCTCCAGGACCAAATTGAGAATGACTTCCACATTCCTGTACTAAAAGGCCGAAATAACTATCCTTGTTTGAAGTTTAAGGAATTATTTCCTAATGTAAGCTCTGAGATATGTAGGGAATATCTTGGGGATAGCCAATGTGAATTTGAATCGGATTGTCCTTATCTTAAACAGAAAAGGCAAGCCCTCTCTTCTCCGGCGTGTGTTCTTAATTATCCACTTTTCTTTTCCGAAGCCAACTACGTTGGTGGATTCAGTAACCTCGACTATCTTATCCTCGATGAGTGTGACCGTATAGAAGATGCGCTAATGAGCTTTGTCGAAGTTTCAATAACTCCTTACCTTATGAAAAGGCTAAGTATAGGCCCACCAAAGTATAAGACTAAACTAGACTCCTGGGTAGAGTGGATAGGAGAAGTAAAGAATAGAGTTGCCAGAGAGATAGATAGGATGGGCCAATCAGGGGAACTTGGCCCAGTTAAACTCAAGGACCTTATTAGGTTAAGAAGGACTGATCATAAGCTAGGATTTCTCTCCCATAGTTTAGATGATGGCTGGGTAATGGAGCAGGATGTGGATCATGGGGCTTCTGGGTCAATAGTCTTTAAGCCAGTAAAGATTAGTGGCTTTGCCTCTAGTAATCTCTGGAAGCATACCAAGAAGTCCCTCGGTATGAGCGCCACTATAATAGGACCACCAGCTATGGCTATCGAATTGGGTTTACATTCCTGGGATGTGGATTCAGTTAGCCTCTCATCCCCTTTTCCAGTAGAAGATAGAAGAGTTGAATACATCCCAGTGGCTAATGTGACTCGCAAGACTAGAGATGAGGCCTACCCGAAGATAAGTGACGCTATAGACCTCATTCTGAAGAAGCATCCCACGGAAAAAGTTTTAATCCATACAGTAAGCTATGACCTTTGTAAGTTCCTAATGGACTATATGCGTCCTACTCACCATGGTTTGATGACCCATGATAAGAACGATAGAGCTCAAGCTCTTGAGAGATTTAAGTCATATGACCGACCCATAGCGTTTATCTCCCCCAGCATGGAGAGAGGAATAGACCTACCTGGAGACCTTTGCCGTGTAATTATTGTAGCTAAAGTTCCTTACCCTAGCTTGGGTAGCCCCCAAGTAAATAAACGCTTGCATGGTTTCTCTGACGGTAACCTTTGGTACGCCCGTAGAACAATTAGAAGTCTTGTTCAAATGACCGGCAGAGCTACTAGATTTCCAGGAGATTACTCTGTAAGTTATATTTTAGATAGCCAGTTTGGAGAACTAGTTGCAAGGAATGGGGCATTATTTCCAGACTGGTGGAGGCTCGCGGTCAAATCAGGTAGTTTATGAGAACGAAAGGCTTGCTCTACTTCCCCCCCCTCTTAAGCCTAGTCCCCCTAAATGTCCTGTCGGCTTTTCTAAAGTCCGATTCTGCTTCTACTGCTCGGTCCATTATGGCTTTGGGGACATCCTTCAGTTCACTCAGGCCACTTACTATCTCCTCAACATGTTCCCTAATCTCTCCAGGAGGGGGAAGAAGTGAAGATTTGGATTTCCTTCTAGATCCTTTTACCCCAAGCCCCATTTCCCTTAGAATGTTATCTAATATGCTCACTTGTCATCAACCTCCTTCTAAGTTAATATTTCTAGTTCTTTAGCTAAAGCCTCCACCTCCCCCTCTGCCTTCATTAACTCCGTGGCCTCACCTATAGTCCTTTTTATATTGACCCTCTCCTCCTTCGGTTTCCCCGTAGGAACCTTGGGAGACCCTTCTACGGAGACTATCTTCTCAGCTAGTATACCCAACTTGTCCACTCCTTGAGTAACACTTTGCCTCAAGCCCTCTACCTGGGTTCCTACTCCTGCCCCAGCTTCTTTGAGAAGGGAACCAAGTCCTTCAGTTCTTTCATCATCCTTAGCCTCTTCTAGGGAGCTGATTCTATCCTCCAGTCTTGCCTTTTCTGCCTCATGAAGCTGCCCCTTGATGCCCTCTATAGCCCCTCTATGACCTTCTTCCATCTTCTCTAGTCTTTCCAGCAGTTTATCTTGCTGGTCTTTAGAGCCCTTGGTTACCTCCTCGATGGTAGACCTGAACCCCTCAAAGATTTCCTGGACCTGCTGGTTTGTCCCCCCGCCTTCGGGGATTAGCTTTTCCTTAAGTTCCATTATGGTCCCCAGTAGGGCCACTGCATCTTGTATTGGATTGTGTTCACGACCTCTGGCTCTGGGCTCTTCTTCTACCTCCCCACGTCCACTTGAAGGGTGTCTATATCCACCCATAGGTGGGCTATAAAAAGGTGGATAGTAAGATTGATATCCCCCACCCATCATGTAAGGAGGCATTCCTCCACCTCCCATTCCAGGCTGCATCATCCCAAATGGGATACCCTCGGGGTAGGAGGCTTCTTGGGCGGTGAACTCACTTATCATCATGGGGATACTTGAGTGGAGCCTTCTGGGTAGCTTTGCTGTTAACAGGTAATGGAGATTGACTGGGTTATCCTTGTAATTTGGATGGAGCTGGAAAATAGCCAAGAGGTTATCCCTAGCACTCTTGTCAACTCCATGGACATCTAGGATGGTAGCTAGCCTTTGTATTGGGTCCTCAGGTAGCCCATCAACTCCAACCAGAGGTATATCTTTACCGTAGGTTGTTTCTTCAGGAGGAAATCCACCTGCCTCCTTAAATTCCTTCTTCTGCTCTAGAAACTCCTCCCTTTCCACCTCTTGGAGGAACTCCTCACGGGGTGGACACTCTTCGCCCTTGTGTTTAGTGGACCAGTGCCCTCTGAATTTTCTCCAGGAGGAATATGGTTTCTCAGGGTGGGTTGGGCAAATGTACACTCTTTGTGTAGGCATCTTAGTTTTACCTCCTTGCTCTGTTTTTGTATCCGGTTCTTACTTCGGTCAAGTCCTGGTTCATTAGGTAGGAAACGTACTGTGTCCAGGAGGGCCTCTTTATATGGCCTTCTAGATGATGAACCTTTAGAAGGCTGTCAATTAACTTATCTTCAGTCTCTGAACGTGGTCTAAATACTCTGGCTTCGGGACTCATCTTTTTTATCCTCCCTTGGTTACTTGTTTATTATTATTTTACCATAAGTAGTAACCTTTGTCAAGGTTGGATGGGGACATGAATGACTAGGTCCTGTGTGGCTCTGGAAACCTTAATTACCCTTGACATAAGGAAGAAATTGTGATATACTTAGAATATGGCAATTCTGATAGACCCAGATACTGATGAGAAGATACATTTGAGTGGTCCCTTCTATCACTCTACTACTAGGAGAAAGGCTAGCAACATACTAAAAACTGGTCTGTTAGTGGGGAGAGGGGATCATATGGGAAGAGCAAGCAATGAAATCTTTATGGCTCAAAATCCAGATTTAGCTGATGCTTGGGGAGATACTGTATTGGAAATTACTCTTCCTGCTGAGTGGGAATTAGAGATGGGGGAATATTATGATACCAGGTCAGGGGAAGTGACATCAATAAGAAATATTCCTCCTGAGTATATTAGACTTTACAGGAGACTTAAATTGCCTCCCTTAAAATCTGAAGAAGAACTACTAGAGGAGTTCAAGAGTAAAGAGGGGTTGGATATAAATGAGCTTTATGACTTTGTTCGTGGAACCCTCCCTAGGTCTGATAGAATTCTCCGACAGACTATGAAGATGATTGCCAGTTTGGAGAGTCGTAGGTTGATAAGCATGCCAGATTCAGCAGTCTTAAGATGGGTCCTAAGGATGCCAAAGTTCCCCTGGGAGGAATGACATGAGAGTAATTCCAGTAATGGCTACAAAGGGGGGAACTGGGAAGACAAAAGTCTGCGTCTCCATAGCAAGAGCTCTGAAAGATAGAGGTCTTAAAGTTGGTCTCCTAGATGTAGATTGGGTAGCTCCAAATCTCCATGTAGAGCTCGGGATTGATCCCCATCATGGGCTGGTTCTTAATGCTGGAGTAGGAGATACCATCCAGCCGATTATCTCTCCAGAAGGTTTCCCATTGGTGTCCTCTGCTTTTATATTCCCAGAGGATCAGGCAGTCTCTATGGACGAAGACTCTACCATAAAAGATGTCATGGAGATAATTACTCCTGGAGTAATAAATTGGGATGTGGACGGTCCTCTTGATTACCTCATAATGGATACCCCTCCAACTACTGCAAAGTTCATCCATGCTGCCTTAAAAATTGAAAATCTCTTTGGGGTAGTTCTAGTTTCCCAACCGGCAACCACAGCTATAGCAGATCTTCTTAGGACCATTTCTCTACTGAAGGACATCCACATTCCCATACTTGGGCTAATTGGTAACCAGGTGTATGTAGTCTGTCCACATGGAGAGAAAGTAAACTTATATGATTTACGAGAAGAGGATATAAAGGTCTTCTCGGAAGATCAGGGAGTTCCTTATCTGGGGTCAATTCCTCACATGATCCCAAGTATGGGGCAACCTTCACTTGATGGAGTTGTGGATAATATGTTATCTCAGACACCCATCTATTTGAAGACTAGCTCTGTCTCTAATCTTCCATTTAGACTTCTATTAACCTTAGCTAGGAGAAAGGCAAATGCCAAAGACTGATACTGAGAAATTGTCTGAGGTTGAGGACCTCTTTGATTTTATTCTCAAGGTACAGGATAGACTTGCACCTGAGGTGGCTACTCCTAAGGAAGCTGAGACTGGTGAAGGCAGGAAAGGTGTTATTATGGTCCGAGGAGATAACAAATGGACCAAGATCTTTGAGGTGAGAGATGGAAGGTTAATCCCGGTGGATACTTTAGATAACACTAGGACTGTAATTGTTTTTGAGGGGGTGGACGCTTTTATTAAGGTATGTCAGGAACTCCTCTCTGGGGTCCCAGGGGCTTTTTCAAGAGCAAGAGCCAAAGGAGAGGTTAAAATAGTTGGGGACTACGCGATAAGGGATCTCTCGATTTTCAATAGGTTATTGACCAGAGTTGGAGGAGTGTTAAATAGCTACAACGTTAAGTTAGGAGGTGAGTAATGCCACCCATTACCTACTGGATAAGTTACACCACAGCTGGTACAGTACATCATTTTGGGTACTGGCTAGGTTGTGCCTGGCATGAATTGGGGTATTACCATTTAGGGGGTAAGTAACTTGAATATTTCTGAATTTCCATTAGTCCTTCTTATTGCTGGGGCCATAATGGTAGGCCTCTACCTTTCTAACCTGATGTACGACTACAAGGTGCCCCAATACATTTCTCGAAAAATAGGCCACGGGGTAGGTGGTATGGGTCTCTTACTCCTGGTTTACTTTTTTCAAGAACCCTGGTGGCCTCTAGTCCTGACTGGGGGATTTACTCTCTTACTCGGTGGGGCCAGGCTTATTAGGCCTAATACATTCCGTGGGGTTGGTGGAACAGGTAGGTCCCATGCGCTAGCTGAAGTTTGGTTCCCATTAGCTTCTACAATAAGTATCCTTGTTGGTTGGGTATGGCTTAATAACCCCAAGCTAGCCATAGTTCCATGTCTTTATATGGCCTGGGGGGATATGGTTACTGGATTGATTAGATCCAAAGTTTATGGCCGGGAGGTAAAGGGTAATTGGGGTAGCTTGGGGATGTTAATAACTTGCCTTCTTGTGGGAGCATTGTTTACCCCTTACTGGGTTGCTGTTGTAGGGGCAGTAGTAGCTACACTGGCTGAGAAATACAGTGGGCTGTCAAGAACCTGGGTCGACGACAACTGGACCATCATAGTCTCGAGTCTATTGATGATGAGTTTACTCCTAGAGGTAGTTAAGAATGGTTGACTTCAGAAGTTTTCTGCCACAACCCCCTTGGTATGGTCCTCCAATTCCGAGGATACTGGCGAACCGTAGTGATAGCTATGTAAATGGGGGGGAGGATGGGGCTTTAGTTCCTGTAGCTACTCGAATAGGTGAACCTATAAGAATAATCAGGGAGGTCCCTAGGCCAGAACCAATGAAGATTCCCCAAGCCCCTCCTACTCCAGCTCCTACTCCAGAGTATGTCCCGGTTAAACAGGGAAGGTATGGGGGTTTGATTGGATGGTAGGTTATAGGTTGTGGAGGCTTACTAGAGATCAAGAGGGGAATTTTAGGCTTATGTCCCATGTTTTTAATACACTATGGGAGGAGGAGATGGAGGCAGTATGTATTACCCGTTTAGGTCCTGTTGCCGATCATCTTGAAGATGACCTCCTGAGGTCTAAATCTAAGAACTTTGTGATACCGGGCCTACCACCGTTTGTGGTAACTTGTATGTGTGGGATATATGGGTTCAAGAGAGTACAAAGTGTTTTGGAAGAGCCCACTAAAAAGCGTGTGATCGGTGTTATAGACTTATTTGGTACTGTTTTGGAGACCGAGATGGGTTATAGGGCTACTAATGCTATGGTGAACTCCATTATAGAACATGATTGGGTCTGTACTGGATTAGTCCCCGTACCTTATCATGGGTTTTGGCCATCAGTAGAACTATGTGGGGCCGAAGCTTATTATGCGGTCCCCTGGTATTTACGGGACCGCATCGTCTACCCCGGTTTGAAAAATGTCGAGGTGTTAAATGAATACCCCAGGGAGTTTTTATTCTTATGCCAGAACTGTGTTGATATGTACGATCTTCGACAGGTAGCTACGAGTAAGAGAGTAGTCTATGGGTCATTAAGTAAATACTATGGGGTGCCGGTTATTCCACCTAGGGAGGTATAACGATGGGGGTTTTATATGCCTACTTTGGATGAAGTCAGGGAAATGGTTGCTGAGTTGCTGGGGATTGACAAGAATAAGATTAACCCAAAGGCGGACCTTATTAAGGACTTAGGGGCCGATAGTCTTGACTTAGTAGAGCTGATAATGGCTCTTGAGGAGAAGTTCAACTTAAAGATCTTCGATGAGGATACTGATAAACTGGTAACTGTTCAGGATGTGGTTAACTACATTGATAGTATGAGGGTTACTCGATGAGATCTAAGATCGTAAGTATAGGGTTCGCAGTTCCCCCAAACTCTTATACCCAACGGGAGTCATTCGACTTTCTAGGTTACCCCGGTCATTTCTGGCAGATCTTTAACGGAGCTAATATAAAGAAACGCCATTTCTGGGTACCTCTGGGGACTCCTTTCAGTTGGCAAGAGGCAACTGAGGAATATAAGAAGGGAGCTATGTACCTCTCAAAGCAAGCTATAATGGCCTGCTTAGACAGTAGAGAGGCCTCCACATGTGGGAGTGTGTCCTTTGCCTCCTGTACTGGATATGAGTGCCCAAGTATAGTCCACCACTTGGCAAAAGATTTGGAGTTCGCTCCAGATACCTGTTATGCCAGTATCCTGGGAATGGGCTGTGAGGGTGGATACCCTGCTCTCAGAAGAGCTTATGACTACACAGTAGCCCACCAGAAGTCCTCATTGGCGGTAAGTTGTGAGATCTGTAGCGTATGTTGGTTTCCTGAAGATGGGTCTAATCCTGATAAGACTAGAGATTATGAGCTTCTGAGAGCCAATGCCATCTTTGGTGATGGGGCCTCATCAGTTCTTGTAGGCTTCGATGACGACTGGAGACATCCGTATATTATCGACTTCGAAAGCTATTTCGATCCTGACAACATGCACCACCTTGGTTTTCTCTGGCAGGACGGGAGGTTGCGTTGCTTGTTATCACGCCAGATACCTAAGATTGTTCCTGGGTTGGTGGAGGTGGTTCTTAAGAAGATACTCCAGAGGAATGAACTGGAAATCGGTGATATCCGTTGGTGGGTAGTTCATCCTGGTGGTAAAGCAGTCCTTGATAACTTGAGAGATCAACTTGGTTTACCTGAGGAGAAGTTATCTATGTCGAGAGAGGCTCTCAGGCTTTATGGTAACTGCTCGTCCTCCTCTATAGGTATAGTTGGTAAGTTGCTGATGAGTGAAGATATCCAACCAGGAGACTATTGTATAGTGGTATCTCTAGGGGCAGGTCTCGCTGCTGGAGCCGTCTTATTGAGGTTCGGAGATGGAAAATGAGGAGCTAAAAAAAATGATATTGAGGGCCTTCATCCACATGAGGGTTATTGAGGGTATGGTAGAAGGGCTTAATGAGGAACTTGGGGAGCTATCAAGGGAGACTAGAGAAATTACCAAGAAGGTTATGGAGGATACAAAAGAACCTCAAGGAGGTAAGTAATGCCAAAGATACCTTTACCGAATTTCCCCCCTGAATTTCCATTTATGGGAAAAGGACCTGGTATATTTACCCCAGGAGGTTATAGGAGTTCTCTACAGAATGAGGCAGAGATGGCCAGAAGGCTGGGGCCATATGAGGAGGATGAGAAGAAGGCCTTTAAGGACTACTCTGATGAAGCTGACAACGCTGATATGATAGGTAGGCCGGATGTGGCTGTTACCTTGAGGTCAATGTCAGAGGATGAATTCCGTCATTACTTGAATATCAGGTCCATGTTGAAAGATTTAAGACAGTATTAACATTAGGAGGTAAGATAATGTCCAAATTGAAGATTCATCTGTTTACTCTCCCCAGGCCTTTTGCTATTCCCTTCTTTGGGGCTAGCCTCATGTTGGGAGTAGTCCTAGCCGGAGGTGACTTCTCAACTATCTACCCCTGGATAGGTTTGATAGCAGGTCTTCTCATTATGGCTGGTGGCCACAGCTTCAACAGTTACCTCGATTACGCGTGGACTGGGCTTGACAAAGGGGAAACTGAGAACCGCTCTGCAGAGAAATCATATACAGGTGGGCAGAATGTAATTGAGACTGGGCAAGTCACTCTCAAGGGTGTCCTATATAACGCACTAGCCTGGTATGTTGTCGCGCTAATTCCTTTATTATATCTCTCCATCAAAGTAGGTTGGTGGATCCTTCTGGTTGGGTTACTTGGCATGTCAGTAACTTTTTGGTATGCTAAAGCCAAATTCAACTGGACCCATGAGTTGGCCTTAGGGGTAGGAGTAGGCCCAATAGCCCTTCTCATTGGAATGTTCTCAGTGAGTGGATCTCCTCCTTGGGTAGTTGGGATTATAGCTAGTTTCCCAATCGCCATTATTCTCTCCTTTGCAGGACTGGCTCTGGACGAGTGGCCAGACGCAGAAGCCAACCTCAAGAAAGGTGTGAAGAGTATAGCCTATAAGGTGTGGGAGTACCATGTGGACCTGGGTAGTTATCTGGCCTGGTGGATTATCGCTATGTATGTATATCAGGTCTTCTTGATTACCATTGGGATATTTGCCCCACTTACTGGGATAACCTTTATACTGTTACCGGTTTTCTTGGGACTTTCAGTGATGATAAAAGGATCATTTGAAAAGTTTGCTCCGGTATTTGTTATCATTGGGGCGCTATATCCGGTGTTACTGGTGGTCGGACAATCCTTAGGAGGTGGATAATGTATAATCCTATAATGATGCTGGTGAAGTCTGTTAGCTTAGCTGCTACCGATGCTACTGTGAAGCCTGGAGTACTTCAGCCTTGGGTGGGTGAGCTCGGGTCTAAGGTAACTACAGATGGGAAGTTTACCAAACTCCAGGTGGGATATGTACCCTTCTCACCCCCACCTGTTTTCTGGGACTACAAGTGTAAGAAATGTAGATTCTGGAGAGGACCTAATGGGTGTTCAGTAGTAGAGGGTGAAATCTCCCCGAGTGGATGGTGCACTATCTGGTTACCCCCTGAAGGTTATAAGCAATTCACATGGCCTAAGGAATTACTGAAGGGGGATTGGTAATGCCAAATCCCAGAGACTTATTGCCCCAACCTCCCTGGGAGGGACCGCCTGTACCAAAGGTATTTGTTATGAGAGGGCCAACTCCAAAGGAAATCACTGCCGAGTTACCTCCTGAGTATGTGAGAGCAAGGGCTGCTTTGATTAGTGTCAGGGTTCCCCCCCGAGTTTTGTTCATTCACACTGTTAATCCTGGAGGAGTTCTTGGAAAGGACTTCGTGGGGATGACTCTATTACAGGAGGACTATGAGGACCAAATCTTGTCTGTTCTAGCCTTCGGAGAACCAAGGCCTCTTTGGAGTGTAATAGATGTGAGCCAATTGGAGGCCAACCTGTTGATACCTTATGATGGTGAGGGAATCTGGGCTTATCCCTATTTTGTATATCCTGAGGCAGTACTTGCAGAGACCAAAGGAAAGTTGGATATTATGAAGGCCCTTGAAGGGACTTCTCGTTGGAGAAAGCAATTTAGAGTGATGTGGAAGAGGATTCCTGAAGAGAAACAGATGGAGATTGAGGATTATTATGGCTTTCACTATGAAGAGCTTTCCGAGTTATTTTGGGAGCTAAAGGGACGAAAGTAATTGGCAATGGACATTAGAGACTTATTACCCCAATTACCTTGGGAGGGATTAATTACATGAGAGTTTTAGTTACTGGGGCTAGTGGTTTTCTCGGTAAGGCCCTACTACCCAGGTTAACTGTCAGAAATACAGTCTACGCACTTTCAAGGCGTCCCCTTAAGATCTCAAAAAATCTCATTCCACTTGTAGGGGACATTACTGAATCTAATCTCGGATTGGACAGTACTCCCAAAGGTATAGAGCGAGTTTACCACCTAGCTGCACTCCATAACTTGGGTGAAGATAGAGATAACTCCATCTGGAATACCAATGTTACTGGAACCGAAAACGTTATCGACTTCTGCCTCAAACATGGAATACCCGAACTCTACTTCTGCTCAACTGCATACACTGTGGGTGAGGGCAGAAATGTATACGAAAAGTCTAAGATCTTATGTGAGGAGACGGTTCAACATTCAGGTATCCGCAAGGTTGTTATCTTTAAGCCCTCTATAGTTATGGGAACTAAAGAGAACCCTTTTATTGGACACTTCTCCCAGTTTGTTGCTCTCCTTATACGGACTCATGGGAAGGCTGAACTTGTACGCCGTAAGGTAGAGGGGACTCTCAGGTTGCCGGTTATCGAGCCTGTGTTCAGGGTTAAGGGGAATCCCGAGGGCTATCTTAACCTGACTACAGTGGACGCAGTTGCTGAGGGGATGGTTAAAGGTAGGAACAAAGGTACCTACTGGCTTACTAACCCCGCTCCCCCAACATTAAGGCAACTGGCTAAGTGGATCGGTGAATCTACAATGGTTGAGTTCAAGATCCAACCAGATGATTTTCATAAGACTCCCATAGAGGCCCTATTTGCCCGGAGGGTGTCTGCCTTTGAGCCGTATCTATGGGGAGATAACTTCCCCAGTCATATAAAAGGCCACCCGTTAATTACAAGGGAGTTTATTCATGAGGTTATTGTAAGCAGTCTCAAAGGTTGACAAATATAGTTTCCCGGTATTATAATAGAAAGGTAGGAGGCAGGCAAATGGGTACTCTTCAAGAATTACTTAAGGATGCAGTTCAATCAGGTCCTGGTAACATCAAGAAACTTATGGCCTTAGCAGAGAAATTACCCAGCGATGCTACTCTCCAACAGCTAAGTACTACCATCAATAACCTAATCCCATGTATCCCTCAACTGGAGAAGATATTAGGAGATGGTAACATCAAAAGCATGGAGAGGTTGCTGAAGAAAATCCCTGATACGAATTCCCTGAATAGGTTAACCGATTCCCTCCCCATATTGGAGAGGTTGCCTGACAAAGAAACCCTCAGTAAATTGTTAGAGAAGGCAGATTCATTGCAAGGGTTCTTGGATACCCTCGAGGGGAAGTAAACGATGAGGATTCTTACTGGGCCTGAAGTTCCAACCCCTTTTGGGAGGATTAAGCTCCCAGATGCGGAGACTCCACCGATGAGATTACCTACTGCACCCAGCAAACGGGATCGCAAGGTAATTGGTCATGGTATTGGTGAAGACTTGACTATCGTCCCAGGCTTTATTCCATTTCTTGGGTCTGTGGTAGCAGACGCCCTTGCAGATACTCATCATGCTGAGATTAAGAAGCTTCTTTCCTCCAGTGAGTATTCCAAATTTGCTGAATATAATAAGGCACTACCTACTACACCTGCATTGGTCAGGACACTCTGTTTCAAGGAGGGGTAAGAATGGTTGAGATGTTAGAAGTTGGTGGAATGGTTAAAGTGGTGGTAACTGAGCCCCTGCCCGGTGTAGGTATTGTTGGCAGTATCTACAAGATTAAGGGTACGGCTATGATGTTTGATGCTATAGGTAGCCTCCCCTGGGTTTATGCTGAGGTCAAGAAAAAGGAGTGGTATAAACCGGAAGTTGTTGAGGAAACCAGCTATGAGCGTGGCTTCCCGAATCCAATAAATGGGGAGTTTTCGATAGATTTCAAGCCAGAGAAGGCTGGTGATTATGAAGTTACAGTAGTAGCTACTCCAGCGCCATTGTCTCTACCGGCTATTGGGGTGTTCCCTGTTGTGAGTAAGGGCGATGTGATGAAGGTTGCTGTTAGTAAAGCACCTCCAGCTGCATTTAGATTCTCAGTGGTGAATGTGGACGGCAACCTCATTACTCTGGCTAATAAGGATGTTGATTCCAAGTTACTACTCGTCAAGACCACTGCCGACTACTTAGAAATAATCCCTTCTTTTGAGTGGACAGGTCCCAGGAAGGATGCAGTAATAAGTATTAAGGCCGGCTACAAGAGGCTCCTTGATTGGGAACCGAAGACAGGTGCTTACACCCAGTCAATTACCTTACCAGCAGCGATTGAGGTATATAAGGGCTCACTGGAAAAACCTATAAAGATACCCCTCACTGCCTGCGGAGGTCTTACCGATGGTGCGATAGAAGTCGTGCTCAAGATATCGGGAGTGGACGACTATATAAGCCACATCTGGAACGTTTATGCCACGAAGCTCCCTTCGGAAGCGTATAATTTTATTCTTTCACGACCTCAGCCTTCCAACCTGAACCCGGTACCAGGAGAGACGATAACACTGACATGTCCAGTACAGTCTACTTGCGTGTCTGATGTAACCGCCCAGGTGAAGGTCATCATCTACGAGGGCTCCTTCTTTTATAAGCATGGGACGAAATTAAGGGAATATACCAGCTCTCCCTTCTTAATCAATCCATATCAGGTTCAGAACATAATTGTAACACATCAATGTGTTGCTGGGACCATTGACCGGCGTGATGTAGAAGTTGAGATTTACGTCGCCAATCAGCTTATTAAAGAGGACGAATGGGATGATGTGTATCGTGTGGGTGCCGCAGGGCCGCCACCTCCACCACCCCCGGAAGCTCCAAAGGTGAGTACTCTTGACGCAGTGGACATTATACACGATACTGCAAAGCTCAAAGGCAAGCTGATAGATACTGGCTTCTGGAGTCAGGTCTACATTTATTTTGAATGGGGAAAGACCGCCACCTACGGGAATGAGACAGCCAAGCTCATGATGTATGAAGGCCAGGAAGGCAATATCTTTTCTGCTGAGCTACTGCATAAATTAAACCTCAACACTACCTATCACTTCAGGGCGATGGCGATCCCGATTGGGGATAGAAGTGAGGGGGTCATTGGCTATGGGATAGACAGGAGCTTCCAGACAGCAAGTGTGATAATTGTTGGCTTTACCATGAAGGTGATAAATCCCCCCGCTGGCGCAGAGGTCTGGCGTGCAGGATTTAGTATAGCTGGGGATTATCCCTGGATGCAAATGCCCGAATTGTTCAACTATACGTGGAATTGGCCAGGCTCTGTTCCTGACCTAACAATGGACTTTTTCGTCGTTGCAACTGGACCTCATGACACGCCTTATACTAGACCACTTATCCAGTATGACGTGTTTCCGTTCCGCCTACAAAATGGCAAGGCGTATGTTTGGAACTTCTTAACCCGCGTGATGACTGCAGATGGGATCAAGGTCTGGCCACCGTATTAAGGAGAAGAAATGGCTAATGAAGAATGGGAGAGGCTGAAAGAAGCTCTCAGGAAGGCTCCTACTCCTGAAGCCAGAATGGCTGCGGCTGAGGCCATGAGGCGTTACCTGGAGGTAAGGGGAGGCAAAAACTCCAAGCCAACTTTGGTGTCTCTAGGGCTACAGAAAACATACCCCCATGCTATACCTTTGGGGCAGATACCAGAAGAGCTGGAAAAGAATCCAGAGTTCTTTGAGCTTTTTGGAAGGATCGTAAAGGAGAAGTAGTGCTTCTATTGTTACTTCAGGTATTGACCGAGAAAAGAGAAAGGGGTCTAGTATTCAATGAGGCAAAGGTGACATCAAAACGGCTCAATAAGCCTCTACTCAATGCCGGCTGTGGTCTTACCTACAGAGGAGCTATCTTGGGGAGCGATGTAAACATGGACGTAGTACCT
>Ga0180732_1001362_pt1 | contig 15321 bp, 31 predicted proteins | sample KR11_01MetaG_FD_148674 | JGI IMG/M metagenome (GOLD analysis project Ga0180732, IMG submission 148674) | Groundwater microbial communities from the Olkiluoto Island deep subsurface site, Finland - KR11_0.1 MetaG | ecosystem: Environmental > Aquatic > Deep subsurface > Groundwater | place...
CTTGAGTTCTTTGTCGTCAATGTCTTCTATTTTTTCTGCCATTATTTATCCCACCGTATGAGATCATAATTATTTCTATACATTTCACTCGCCCCACCCGTAATCGGCACATACCCATCTACACAAATATCTTTTGGCACTCCTTCGCTATGCTTGCGATGAGGCACACGCTTATTGCATCCGCAGGTGCAAGCCCAACCCTGCCCATGGTCATTCCCATCTGTCTTCTCCATGTGGCCAGGGATGTCCTTTTCCCGTCTGGTGAATATTTCAGTCCATTTGCCTTTCATTCCACCACCATTATCTTGGATGATCCCTTCATCATCCTTCTCATCCCTATTGCCTTCAATGCCCTCTCTCTTTTACTCTCAAATGCAGGCGTGGGTGGATTAAAAACATTCTGGTAATATCTGCACCTTACACAAAAAGTATCGTCGGGAAGTGTCGGTCTCCCACATCGGCAGGTCATCCCGTTGGCCTTTCTACCAATGGAGTAACCGCATAACTTCTTCCAATCCCTTGTCCAGATATCTGAATAATGGGATCAATAGTACATTTCCATTTAGCGAGTGCATTCTTGATGTCCACTAAACAGTTGTTGGCTCTCCTTTGAGCATCAATCCCTAATTCAATTTCTCTCTCCGTATCTGTCGTCTTGCTTACATCTTTTAATCCATTCATAAGGCTACCTTCCGCTTAAGCAGTAGTGAGATTTCCATAAAGCATTATTTCTTTGCTTTCATAATAAAACTTTCTTTGCAAGACTAAAACTGTTGGACATTCTAAAATAAATCTTCCTGTATCATAAAAATCCAAACTCCAATTCCATACCATTTTATCTCCCTGTCGCAAATAACGGTTGCACACTTGAACCTACTGCAATCCTCTTCCTGCTTGCAGGCAACTTAATCCTTGACTCCCTTTCGTACTTAAATATTTTAGCAAGTCCGTGGGAAAGTCCTGCCGCTGGATGGGAGTTTATGTCCGCATTATCAGGCTCGTCAGATACTTTCCCAGAAGATGATTTATTATAATGCCATCCGCCGCTCAAGGAACGATGAAGTATTCTTTCGTGCTTGCTTACAACAAACATCGGTTCTCCATCGGCAAGAGTCTTTGTCAGCAATTCTTTCAACGCTTCCTTCCTCGGTCCCCATCTTAACACTCCGCCTTCGTAGTGCGTGTTCAGTTCCTTCTCGATAATCCCTGCGGCTGTCTGCGTGCTGTCAGACGGGTCTCTATCGTTGAGTGTCGGGTCTCCCAAATCTCTCCATTTCTCTATCTTGCTATACCTGTTAGCAAGCAGAGGTTTTACTTGGGTCTCTATAAACTGCTTCATCCCTTCCCCTGTTTCTATCGCCCTTAAAGTATCCGTTACCATAAATTTTCCACGAGGAGTAATTTGAGCGAATACCGTACTTGGGTGTAAATCTCCATCCCAGAAGCGAAACACAGGAACATTCACCATCGGGTCAAGAGTCTTATCAGACCTATGCCACGGCCCACCGTTTAACGACTCATGGTATTCAGGAGTAACGGAGATACCTAATTGAACATGGGCAGGACGACCGATGACTAACCGATCCAATAAATCTTGCCTGCCAGCCAGTGACTTTGCCATATTCTCCCGATACTGCTGGTCTACATGAATATTCTCACCCCTCGGAATCCTGAATAAAGCCCTATCGGGATGTGGCTCATCGTAAAATCTTACCCATGTCCAATGGTCTTCGGACGGATAGTTCTCCGTAAGTTGAGCCTTACGATCCCTAACAATGACATTCCCCTCAAAGTCCCTGGTCAACACACCTAACAACAATCCCTCCTTAATCTCCTTTAATCCCCAAGTATGCAGACCATGTTTCCCACCCCTCTCCAACAAAAACTCCGATGCCCTTTGAGACATAAGCTGGTGCCGAAGAGACGTTATCCCAATCGTCCAGACCTCTTCCCCCAACCCCCTTCCAATCTCGTCCTGCATCGCAGGAGCAGCCTCTTCCACCCAAAAACCACCCAACTGCATGGACTGAAGCTGACTTAAATCGTCAGGAGTATCTATCCCAAACAAAAAAGCAATCCAGATACCAGGCAACTCCAACTGCCTACCACCATCCCGTATCCTTAACTTGCTCCTAATCTGTGAACAGAACGAATTAGCAGACGGAAATAAAAAACTCCTTAGCGTAGTTCTCTCCAAATTCTTCCAAGTATCCCTTACCACCGCCCAAGGAATAGGCCGATGTTTCTTGTCCTGAATGGAGGCATGATACGTCATGTTCATAATCCCCCAATCAGTCTTCCCCTCCCCACGGGGAGCCATCACAGCAGTCTCCAGCGCCGTAGATAGCATCGCTGCACTCTGAGTCTCAGACGGTTCAAGACCAACCTCTAACGGCCTACCCATAACTCCCCCACCAAAGTTTGATGTGAAAAATTAACCCCTCTATCCATACCTGAAAAATATCCAGGATTATAAGGTTTTAAGTGAACCTGTGTAAACAAAAATTTTAGGCAACTACTTGAAGAAAAAAATTCTGACACAACCCGAGAAGGTGAGATATGTAGGGAAGGTATATTTATACCTATACCAGCCACTATGGGACTCCGGTAGTGGTATTTCGATTCTGGGGTTGGGGTAGTGGGTATGGATGGTGGCACCTGCGCTCGCCATAGCCTGCGCTCTAAAATTTTAACGGCTACAGTTGGCATATATATTGCCCTATTGGTTGTGAGTGTTCAATAATGAAGTTAACATAATACCACTTATCTGATGTCTTTCCTTCCATAAACACTAATGTTTAACGTGAACACCATAGTTAACCATAACTCTCGACCGCTTGCCTTAGATAGGTAAGGGATGGACTTAATGTCACTCATCATCGAGCCTCACCTTAACCCCGCTCTTAACTTTACCTGCCGGCTTAACCTGGAGGATGATGTCACCTCCATCCTTGCCGGTTAACTCGTGACGATCAATGAAAGCCCCGTGCATACGACCTAAATGCTCTACAGCCTTACCAATGGCAGCGTTATCAGGATACATACGCTCATCAGTGATCTTACCTTCCCAGGTAGCGATCATTGGCTTGGTAGCCTTGAGTTGGCTGGACAGCACCTCGCTGAGCTGATCTGTGCCCAATCCTTTGGCTTCGAGCAGCTCTGGCATTGCTAAATTAAGTGATCTTAATATTTCAAATCCTATAACAGAAAGAGAAGCATTATCTTTTCCTTTACTACCAGAGGCTTTAGCTGCTTTAATTAGGGAATGTGTTTTAAGATAATCTTTCCAGAACTTTCTTTGTTTAAGAGATAATTTAGATACCATATAATGTACTCCTATATACTGTATATAGTATTGGTATTAATCATAAGCATATATTATGGGTAATGTCAAGAGAATTTTTTAAAGTATTGCAAGGTTAGGAGATAATGAGTAGATTATTTCATTAAAGCCCAGAAGAATTTATAGTCTTGCTTCGCTGTATGCTACGCAAGACAACTTCAAAATTGCTGTTTGTTAAGTAGGAATCAAGTAATTAAGATATAAACATACTCTTGAAAGCTTGTCAAGTACTTTTTTTTTAGTGCTTGTAATATTAATGGGTTAAGTACATCAGCACAATGTTGATAACTTTATGGTTTGGTAAGGTTTTTTTTTAAACAATTTTGAACATTGGCTAATTATCTACCAAACCCCTATTTTAGTATGAAATCTTTGCATACTTTTTGACATTTTATACAATCTTAATAGTTTAATAATAATAATAGTTTATGGTATGTTTTTACTTTATTATATAGTAAGTGTGCAAAAAGTATCAGAAAATAGAGATTACAATTATGAACAGTATAATAATATCAATAGGTTATAAGTCTCTTAAACTTGGCATGGATTTAGCAGAGTATAGGGTGAACACAAAATAAAACAAAGGAGGAAAAGAAAATGAAATGCACAAGCGCTTATGAGTGGAAAGTAGGAGATAAAGGAAGAACAAATGAAGGTTTAACTGTTACCGTTGAAGCAATCCAGGGAGGAAGATATTTAAAGATTGCCGAAAGGAATATCGAAAAACAGGTTTATATCCCTGCTCATGGTGAGATCGAAAAAATATAATAATCAAATAAAACAAAGGAGAAAGAAAATGAGAAAAATGGCACTTGAGATTGAACATGCAAACGGGAAGATTGAGAAGTTAAGGGTAAGTAGACCAATAGCCATGATGATTGCTCAAAGGGTAGTAGAAAGCGGATGGCCGTATTGCGGGATTAAGGTTAATGGGAGCCAGTTAGTTAGTCGTGATCCTTGCATGTCCAATGTTTTTAGGGATACGCAAGGGCATGAAGTTATTGTCTAACACAAAATAAAAAGGAGATAGGGAGATGAAAAAGGAATTCACAAAAGAAGAGAAGAAAGAGTATTACAAGGGGCTGCGGGATCGCTGGAATGCTGCCAAAGCATTCGCCAGTGAAGACGAGATCAAGGCCATTATCTCAAATCATGGCCTGAATATCTCCATCCGGGGCTATTGTTTTGTAGCAATGCAAATGCGGGACCTGGGGCTCGATGGTCTTCCATACCTGGACATGAAGACCTTCCAAGGATGGAAAGAGAATGGGTTTATCGTCCAGAAGGGCCAAAAATCACAAGTTACGGGGTTAACCTGGATCAATGCCGATAAAAAAGATAATGGAAACGGAGATAATATTGACAGTGAAGAGAAAACCCATTCATTCGTTATGCCTAAAGCATACCATCTATTTCATCGGACACAAGTTCAAGAGATTAGTTAACCTTAACCGACCTGGACAAGTCAAAAAACTGTCCAGAAAGAGGTATATAATGGAAACTATCATCATCGAAAAAAACAAGTATAACACAGCGCATTTCGATCAAATGGAATGGATATTGAAAGCCCGCTCGAAAGATCCGACCCGCTTTTCTATTCAGGGAGTATGTGTTACTTCCAAAAGAGTTATTGCCACTGATGGACATCGACTTCATACCTTTAAGTCGACTGAATATCCAGCTGGCATTTATTCGCTGGTATCACAAACCAAAAAGTCAATAGTATTACAGAAAACAGAGGAAACTAACTATCCGGAGATTAAGGCAATCTTCCCTAAAAAATATGATAAAAAGCTATCTATTCAACACAATTCAAACGATGTCGGTCAATCCTATACTCAAATAGTTAGGGCTATACCAGAACATTTAGGAGTCAATCAAAACTACCTCGACGACTGCCTGGCCGAAGGCCAATGGAAGATAGGCATTTTAAACAATGACGGGCCTATCAGGTTAAGAAATTGCAATAAAATGGCAATTATTATGCCAATGAAAGCATAACTAACCCTCAACCTTGACCTCGGCACGTCGTTTAAACTGGCCAGAAAAGAGGATAAGATGAGAAAATGTATTTCGTGCGGATGCATGACAAAACAAGATTTGGAAAGTTTATGCTATATCTGTAAAGAATGTAAAAAAGATTACAGCAATAGACCGGAACCGTATGATTATCCTAATGAAAGGGAATAAACCCTCAACCGTCCTCGGCAGACAATAAACGCCGGAAAGGGGTTTAAGATGGAAAATGTAACCCATGAAATATTTGGAGAAGTAATATCGGCTTATTCAAGGGAAAATGCTTTAGAGGATGGAGTCTTGGTCGATGTTTCAACCGTAGCCCTGGAAGCAGGAATCAAGTTTCCGGTAGCCTTGACCCGTACGGTCTGGGATAAATATGTTGAAGTGCCTGAAGGTGTAACCTGCCAGGATGTCAATGGCCGGCTCTGGGACATCCTCTGGATGTTTAAACAGGCAATTCACAGAAGCAAGGGAGGCGATATTTTAAATTATCAGGTTTATGTACGCAATAACAACAGGGGGCCACGACTTGAATGGTTAAAAGCGATTTGTGGCCCTGGGGATGACCTTGAACCGGTTATAACAATAATGCTTCCGAATCAAGACTAACCCTCAACCTTGACCTCAGCACGTCATAAAACTGCCGGAAGGGGGTTTAAAATGGATATAATTATTTCAAAAGATTCAGTTGGTTATGACATTTCGGTATTTTCTGTTGATGGAGATATAATAAAAACAGCTTGGGCTAATACTCTAAGCGATGCTCGGTTTAAGGCTTCGATTATACAGGGTTATTATAGGGACAGTGAGGGGCAAATTATTAAAATTACCGATAAAATAACAAGCACAGAATAAACCCTCAACCGTCTCGGCAGACAATAAACGCCGGAAAGGGGTTTAAGATGAAAATAAAAGGATATTGCAGAGAAAAAGTTACAAAACCCGACCGTGTTGCCGAAATATTTAGGGCTATCCTTGCTGCCGAAGATCAGATTGACCAGGACAAGGAACATTTCTGGACGGTTGGCCTCAATCAAAATAACGGAATAAAATATATCGAACTGGTCAGCCTGGGTACTCTTAACGCCTCCCTTGTCCATCCAAGGGAAGTTTTTAGGATGGCGATCCTTGAGGCGACCGCTGCCATCCTTCTCGTTCATAATCACCCATCCGGTAATCCAAATGCTTCTGATGATGATTTAAAAGTGGTCAAGCGAATTTCAGAGGCCGGAGCAATAATCGGTATCAAGCTCGTGGATTCCATAATCGTTGCCGGAGATCAGTATTTAAGCTGGCAGGAGCAGGGACTCCTATAATTTTAAAATAGAAAGGAGGGAGTGAAATGGATAAAAAAGACTTAACCTATGGAACATATAATCTTTATGCCTGCAATGGTAGAAAGATACGGAAGGCTACAATTGTTAGAAATAGTCATTTAGGCCGGACAGTTAGGTTTATTGACCTTTTACCGAAACGAAAGGCATTTGAGCAGGCTATTCAAATTTGGAGAAAAGAAAGGAGGGATGAGAGATGAATAAAGAAAAATTTCGTTGCGGATGTTGTGATTTGTGGTTTGACACCATAGAGGCATACCGCAGACACGCCAAGACCGAGAAACATAAGGAAGTGGCAACCATGGCATTAATTAAGGCAAGGGAGTTGGGAATATTCCTTAATTTTTCAGTAGAAAAGAATTGGCTGGAGACACCTAACGGAAAGGAGGGATGAGGGATGCAAGAAAGCAGTAAAAAACATTGGCACAATGGTTTTCAAGTTCGAGGCTGGTGTTTCTGGACATTGGCCTTCAGGATCGGAAGATATGGCATAATGCTATATTATCCCTATTGTATTGATATTTATAAACTTAATTAAGAAGGGAGGAATAAGGGATGACCAATAAAGAAAAATATGAAGCCGTAGAGAATGATTTTGAAAAATACATTATCAAAAACAAGAATAGAAATTTCTATTTTGATAAGGTATTAACAAGACTTTTAGACAAATATGAACTTCCACTGAAAGATTATTACGAAGAAGGGAGGGAATGAAATGAAAATCTCTTTACGGGATGGTACAAAGCTTTACGTCTGCGATTGCTGCTTTGCAGAAGTTTACTCTCTGCTATGCAGATTTATTAATGGCGAATGGTACGATGTTTGCACTAAATGTCACGAGGAGGAGGTGAAGGGAAATGAGTAATATGGGATATTGTAGATTTCAAAACACGATTAATGACTTGGAGGATTGTTACGATCATTTTGGAGATGAGGATATCAGTAAAGAAGAATTTAGAGCAAAACAGAGAATGTTCCGGATTTGCAAAGACATTGTTGAAGAATATTCCGAAGATGAAGAGGAGGCAAAAGAATAATGTTCATGAAAATATTTATCTTTGGTTTGGGTATGTTCTGGGGATTTATCCTTTCAAAATTAGCTGTTCTAATAGCCAATATGCCATATAACTGAAAGGGGGATAAGATGAAAACAAGGATAATAATATTCGTAGATGGGAGTGGAACCACGACAGCAAGAAACACCAAAAACTTTGACTTTGAAGCATGGGAATGTGAGAAGGCAAATCTTCACATCAAAGGATTTAAGCAAATCCTGGGAACGTTTATTATCCCTTCCAGGATATACGGTGGGTGGGCGAAATTTTACCGATCATGGCTCGCTTATGCTGTTCATGCTTATGGTATTTAACCTTAACAAAATAAAGCTGAGATTTTGCTTCATAGTAATATTTTCTTGACAAATAATTTTATTTAAATTATTCTGTGGGTAGCGGCCACTTGCTATATCCTTTCTGAAATCAATTTCATCCTCGGTGGGCTATGGCTCACTGACCCCCCCTGGGTTACGATCCAGGGGATTTTTATTGGTCTGAGGGTCTGAGATACGTTCCAGAGTTTAAATAGCCTAAAACTCATCCTAAACGCCTTCAGGGGCTATTTCTTAGCCTTATCCCCTACACATTTTGGACAGTAGATCAGCCTGACCTTCACTGCCCCTATTTTGAGGATACCGTTTTGATAACTCCCATAACTTTTCAATTTTAATATTATCTGTTTCTTTTTTCTCCCTTTTATTATTACATTGGACACAGGACAAAATATATCGTTTTTCATTCCTATTATGTATTTGCCTTTTGGGATCATATCTCGATCTTAAATGATCAATCGTAGCCATATTGTTGGGATAATGTCTTAATTTTCCAAAGCTATCACGGCCCTTTATAATGTCTTGTGGTAGAATCGTTAGTATTCCGCAATATCTACAACATGGGTTTACCTTCCACAATCTATCCCTTATGCATTTAAGACTTTTTGCCATTCATTATACCTATTTTTGGGATTTATTTACACATCTTAGCCAGTAGAGATAAGGCAAACCCTTCAAGGTCTGGGTTGTGCTTGTAACCATAATTTGCACCATACGTCTTGGGATTGCCTCTCTGCTCAGCCTTTGCCTTCTCTACCTTCTCCCAATGCTCCCGGTCTGGAGTCCTCTGGCACTTGTAGCACAGCCCATCTTCCCTAATACTATTCATGGCATTACATCTCCAGCAGATATTCCAGCATACATAATTTCCGCCTTATATTGTAATAATTTCCATTATTTAGCCCTCCTTTACGATAATTTTACCTTCCAATCCCCATCTTTTTTCAATGTGAATATCATAAATAACACTGTCTTCGGTATAAATTGCATCCTCTAACGCCTTTAGAAGATTGGAGAGGTCAGGCCTGCTCATGTGGGGCTTACCATCCATTGTCGCTCTTTTCTTCTTCGACCAGGACTTCGGCATGGGCAGGATAAACGTTACATGAGCACCGAAACAGGGAAGTTCAACCCTTTCGAGCTTACAGAGGTCAACAAAGTGCCAGTATTTAGCGGTCGCCGGTCGCTTACGCCACTTATCACTACGAACCATACGGGGTTTAGCGACTGGATTTATGAAATATTCCATTCTTCTCCTTTCTCCAGACCAACCTATCGCCCTTGACCTCCATTTTTCTTATGGATTTATCTCGGAAATAAAACCTGTCAAACCGAACCCCCAACATTTCCGAAACCTCCAGTGGTATCGGGCCGCCAAATATTCCTTCATTCCCACGAGTATCAATCTTGCAATCGAAACACCAAATGCAACCCTCATATTCACTCCAAGTGATATTCTTACCTTCGCATCTATCGCAAGAAAATTCATAGCTTACGGGATTTTGAATATATATCCAGGTTCGCCTTTTCATCTCAATCCTCCTTATACTGCTATGAATAATTGAGGAAGTTTATTAAAATCTTCAATATGGTAATTGAACTTTTTAGTTCTAATGATGGCAGAATCAAGTTTCTTTTTTGCATCTTCAATCTTTTCCTTATAAACCTGAAGCCGTTCTTGATATTTTTGCTGTATCTGTGCTTTTTCATCGAGATATTTCTTTCTCTCTGTTTCTTCTAATATTTTATATTCTACTTCTGAATAAGTATGGGTAGTAATAATTTTGCCAGGAACATAAGTCTTCACTTCTTTGGATGGGGGAATGAAATTTGGTATAATACATTGACAAGAATTATATGCCTCGATTGCCTTATTGACTTCATTGTTTTCAGTCCAAACACCCCATTTCGTAGGGAACGGGCATCGATAAAGAATGGTATCAGCTTCATAGACTATCCATAACTTCCCTTCGTCTTTAATTTCGTATCGCACCACACCCCACGGAGTACCGGTTAAATCACCCTGATCATTTAAAAGCCTCCCTACCGGTAATTGTCGAAATACAGCGAGAGTCATTTGTTTTTTATCAACAATGAGTGCTTGGATAGTGACGCTCACTGTTTTTAATGTAGCATCATTCGCATAAATTTTTATACTCATCTCAATCCTCCTTTTCGTGCCATGATCTTGTTTTTGTCTCTTCCATAATAATAAACTTACTTCCCTGCACCAGTTTAAACTTCCATTCCATACCGTTCGGGTTAACATCTGTTGCCCAGTTCTTTGCTTTAATTATCCTTAGCTTCCCTGGATCAATGTTTATATATAGGCGAGGCTTTTCCAATCCTAAATTGCCACCCCTTCCATATTCTTTTTGAGGATCTTTCTGGATCGCTACAAATAAAACTCCCTTATCCAATCGCTTATGATATTCCCTTAATCTCTCCGCAATAAGATAAAATTTGTCAGTTATTTCAAGGAAGTCTATAATATTTAGTCCATTGGGGTCTAAATTTTTAGCAAAATCTTCTTCCTTCTTATAAAAATTAACTCCTTTCCATCTCTTTAACGGACATTCAAACTTCTTCAACCTCTTCTTTAACTCCGGCCCTTCCATTTCCGAAGAGAAGTATAGAATTTTATATTTATCCATATTCATCAATGCAAGATTAAGAAGGAAACAGGTTTTCCCTGCATTCTGAACACCTGCTATAACTACAATATTCTTGGGCATTAACTCTACCCAATTATTAATTTGGAATGGCATATCAATCTTTAAAATGGCATCATCCGCACCTTCCCAGTCTATCTCTTCTAAGTCTTGATTGACCGTTTGGTAACATCCATGTATTTTACTTGCGTTTTCTATAATTCCCTTGTCTTTTAGCCTACATAGAGCCATTCCAACTGCCTTTTTCTCGTTTTTTGTGGTTACTTGTAGCTCGTTGTGGCAGTCTGTGGTCTTCCATGTGGTTCCCATGTTGCTCTTGGCAAAGCATAAGACCTCATCCATGATATTTCGTTCTTTTCTTTCTAACCGATCTAAAGCACTCTTAACTTTAGCATTTATCCATTTAGGATCTGGGTTCTCTCCCCAAGAAAATATAATTCTTCCAAGCACTTCTGATATAAATTCCGATTCTCCACCACCTTTTGTCATTAAATTAGCAGTATGAAAAAGGTGATCATCTCTCTTCCCGTATTCAAAAAAGCTGTGGTTATCTGTGGTTGTTGTGGTTTCTTGTGGTTCACCTTTTGTGGTTCCTATATAAAAACCTTGCTTTAGTAGAATATTAACTAAAGGCTCTGGGGCTTCGGCTAAAGTCATAGAATCAAGTTCCAATCCATCAACCCATCGGTATTGCCCTTTCTTAATCCTTACCGATGGAGGAGCAACCACATATCCACCTTCTCCCCTAACGTGAAATTTATACCCCGACGTGCCATTACTATTACGAACCCCAGAAGCATATTTAAAATAATAGTGTTTCCCTCCGCTTGGAGTTATTGCTATGGGGGTTAATATTCCTTCGGAAAAATAACCTTGTAATTCGTCATCCTGTTCTTTGCTGTCTGTATCCATAACCATAAAACCAGCCATTTGACCGCATACAAGTCCAATCATGGCGTTAGGCCATTTAGACCACCATTCATTAATCTCTTCTGTGGTAGGTTTTCTTGTTTGAAATTCAATCCATGAAAAAATGTAAGGTTTTTTCCCAATATCATCATTTTCTGATGGTTTTAGGGGAATAACTGAATAACCTTTTTGTAAATAATCCAATGCAAAAGCGAGAGTTTTATTCTCCATTTTACAATCCTATAAGGTCTATTAAACCTTTAATCTCACGTTCATATTCGTCTGGTCGGAGATTTGCTTTCTCTATCCTATTTTTTTCTATTTCATATCTTTCAAATCCCCAATTGTTATTGTATTTATGGGAATACCCATTTTTTCTAATTATGAAGTAGTCTATTCCAGATAATTTTATCAATAACTTTGTGTTTGGCATATCACGCTCTAAAAATAATTCAGAAATACAATAAAGACCAGACAATCTATCTGCAAAATATTGGAAACCAGTATAAAAATGTTCTGAATATTGCTCTTCTGAATGTAATAATCTTGACTTCTTTAAATAATTAGAGATAGGTGGATAAATAGATATTAAAGGTAGAAAATGCTTATTTTGGTCAAATTCAAATCGAGTGTGTCTATATGAAATCGACTGTTTATACAATTCAATGGCTTGTTTTTTATTCCCATCTTTTAATGACATTGATTTTAGTTCAATGCCAACGTTAATTTTTGGAAACCCACTTTCTACTAAATAATTATTTGGGAATATTACGGCATCTATCCTCTTCCTTTTTCCGGAAAGATGAACACCCCAGACTTCGGTTCCCTTAATAATAAAAAACTCTGAAATACGGTCAAAGAAATAATCAGACGTTTCTTTCTCTAATGAATCCCTTACTATTGTCATTTACAACACCTATGGATTTGATTGGTTGAAATATATAGTGGATTCTAAATATTAATTTTCTCCAATATCTTGATGAAAGATGATTTATTTGATATGCCTTTTGAGAACAATAATAGCCTATTTGCTTTGGAGTCCACTTGCCGATGGTGCTGAATAAGAACCTATAAACGCCTTCATCACCCCCTCGAACTGGATTGATCTGATTTACAATTCTTGGTGAATCAAAGCAGGTGTTACAGCAAAATGTCGGGTTCTCAAGGGTTGAACCATCTGGATAGCTCTTACTGTAATATGCAACTGAGGTGGCAGGATTGGAGCAGAAGAAGCATTTTAAAGTTTCATTCATATCCCCCCTTTAACCAAAAGAAAAGCCCCGAATAGCAGGATCGCAGGTTGGTGAGACCTGAACCCCAATAAACGGGGCCTTGCTAACGGGGCTTTCTTTTGATTTTTAGTTGTCATCACCATTCCGATCCTATATCCATCGTAACTCCATTTTTTTACTTTGTCAAGCCTTTTTTATAAGGCCAGGGGCAGGTTTTGAACCTGCATATCGTGACCGATTTTTTCCGGTCTGCATTCCTAATGACTGGATACCATTTGATAATACACCCTGACCTTATTTATTCCCACTTACCCCTTCTCCCTACCCTCTTCCGGTATCTATATTCAGCACTACTCCCGTATGTAGTCCATCTGGTATGCTTATCCATCTGCTCTACGATCACCTTTAGCTCATAATGTAAATCGTCAGACCTTGCACACTGCCAGCATTGGAGTCCGGCCTGGCCGGTGTGGGGTATGCTTGGTTCATATCGTAGATTGCCCTGACAGAAAAGACATTTCATATTTTCACCAGACAGATTAGGGGAGACTCCGGGTCGCTCATCCTGCCTGCTGGGTTACCCGTTCACGTCACGTTAGTCAGGAGTCTTACGGATGTCCTGGAATATCTCCCCTAAAATAAGGCAGGTTATATGCAATAATCTTCATCCCGATAGCCTCCCGTAGAACTCATTATGGGTAAAGAAGTTCCATCCGAGTAACCATTCCGCTTGTAGCTTTCTCAATATTTTCAGCAACTTCAGGAGATGGTCTCTTCTTTCCCTGTAAAATATATGTGATAAAGGGTGCACTAACACCAGCCTTTTTTGCCAATTCACATTGTTTTACGGGATATTTCTTTAGATATTGCTTCAGTTTCATGTAGGTAGATTACCACCATTTTATCTAAAAGTCAAGTTTTTTCTTTTTCTAACAGATTTATGAAAATAAAACTTGACAACAGGTTAAAAGTGTGCTTTAATGGGAGCCATGGAAAGAAAAACAAAGTCCTGCCTATCATGTTTATTCTGCAAGCTGATTGACCGTAACCACCGTCTATCCTGCTATAAGGGTATTTGGATGAAGCACGACTGGGATCCTAAGTTTATCATACTTACCAAGACAGAGAGGGAGTCTCTTGACCTGAACCATAGGGACATATTTAACTTGGCTGGTCGGTGTCAGGAGTTTGAGGATCAGGAGTTTGAGGAGGTGTAGATATGTATTTTCTTGCTGTCAATTATGGTTCATATGAGGGCTGGCAATTAGTAGAATTTGAGTCTGTAAAAGAAGTCCTTGATGCTTTAAAAAAAGGGCGATCAGAAGGACGACAATTCATAATCCTAAAAGAGCTTGAATTAAGCACACTGGAGACATAGACATGGGATATCCACGGGGTGTAAAAGAGCAAAACAAGTATCTTTCGGGTGGTAAATTAAGCATAAGACAGGCTATTCTTGCTAAGTGTGCGGATTGTTTAGGGCTTTACGCAGATAGCAAGGCAGATTGTGCCATGCCGGACTGCCCATTATACCCTTGGATGGTTTACGGTGTAGCGTGGAAGGGTAGGCAGAGGGGCAAGCGAGCAGGAATTATTCCCCCAGGCATAGCAAAACATAGGCTGGAGAAGGTAAAACAGGGGTAATTTGAGCCCAATGTCCATTCATCACGAAGTTCCCGAACCTAAACTGGCAATCGACTCCTAACCGAGTCATGGCATGGGGGTGGAATAGTGATGAAGAACCCGAACAGAGCAACATCAGCTGAAAAGCCAGAGTAGGGAGACATAGGGGCGAGAAGGGAAGTCAAAACTCAAATAGGGGAGCTATCCCCGGAAGGAGGAAAGGTGGAAACCGTAAAAGTCAGTGAGATTTTGGATCTGGTAAAGAAGATTCATAAGGACGCTCAAACCGCTATTCATTATCTGGAGGGTAGAATCCTCATAGGAGAGATAAACCACCCTTCTACCTTTTCCCCTCCAAAGATTGTCAGGAAGAGGAGAACGAAGAAGGAGATGGAGTTGGCCCCACCTCGGTCACGACCGCAAATGGATTTGGAGAAAGAGTATCAGGCAGAACGACACAGGGGGATTCCCGAACCAATAGAACCCCTTCCCGATGGCGACGCAGAATCTACATTTTACACAAAGAAGAAGAGGGAGAAAAAGGGTGCAGAAGTGGAATAAGAGTTTCGGTGAGCGGGTGTCTGGTTAGTGCTTCTGGGGGCACGTTAACCTTGACAGAAGCGAGTTGAGGGGAAAAATAGGGCCAGCATAGGCTGAAAGGCTGAACAAGGTGGAGACCCCCTCACCGAAAAATTAAAATGGGTGGGCATCCGAAAGGTGCCTGCCCGAAGGAGGGGAGATGACGGTAAGAACAATTCCGATGCCAGTAGATAAACTTAATTGGTATTTTGAAGAAGCAAGG
>Ga0180732_1001363_pt1 | contig 15318 bp, 8 predicted proteins | sample KR11_01MetaG_FD_148674 | JGI IMG/M metagenome (GOLD analysis project Ga0180732, IMG submission 148674) | Groundwater microbial communities from the Olkiluoto Island deep subsurface site, Finland - KR11_0.1 MetaG | ecosystem: Environmental > Aquatic > Deep subsurface > Groundwater | place...
ATTTCTTTCTTTTGTAACTATCTGTTTTTTCGGAACCAAGTTTTATTTAGCAGATATGAAGTATGTGCAGGCGCTAAATACTCCAGAGTTGCAAGACAAAGCAGATATTTTACAGAAAGCATTTGAGCTTAATCCTTATCAGCCAAGATATCAAATAGTGCTTTCTAAGATATATTTGGCAAAAACGCAAGAAGAGTTGACAAAGCTTGGAGAGGGAGACGACCAAACAGCTATGCTGAATAATTTGAGATTGGCACGGCTTTTTGGTGAGAATGCAGCAGCGATTGGTTTTATGCAAACAAACACTTGGCAAAACCTTGCTGAGCTTTATCAAGGGATAGCTGGGATGGCAGAAGATAGAGAGCAGTTTATAAATCTATCAATCGCAGCACTGAATACTCAAGCGGAATTAGAGCCAAGAAATCCGAGAATCTATAATGATATTGGTTCTTTGTATTTGCTTCTCAAGAATAAAGACAAGGCAAGGGAAATGTTTAATAAATCAGTGGAGCAAAAAAGAGATTTTGTTTCTGCTAATATTAATCTGGCTTTGATGCTGGAGGAGGAAAAAAATATTGACGAAGCAATGTCAAAGCTTGAATGGCTTTTATCTGCAAATCCAAATGAGCAAAGTATTTTATTCCATTTGGGAAGATTGTATTACAATAATGAGGAAATAGAGAGGGCAATTACCCAATTTAGGGAAGCTATATCTTTAGACCCTTATTATTCTAATGCCCGATATGCCTTAGGTCTTGCTTATGAAAAACAAGGGAAAATTCAGCAGGCGATAGATGAGTTGGAAATTGTTGCTCAACTTAATCCGAATAATCAGGAAATAGCGAATAAGATAGAGAGCTTAAAGAGAGGTAGTTCAGAGCCAGAGCCAGAAATTGAAGAAATTGAGGGAGAGGAGGGGGGGGAAGAAGAAATTATTGATTATTAATCACTGATCATTGGGGGAAGAAAAGAAGAAAAAGAAAGAAAAAGGAAAAATCATTGATAATTGACAACTGACAACTGATAACTGATCATTGATCATTGGGGGAAGAAAAGAAGAAAAAGAAAGAAAAAGGAAAAATCATTGATAATTGACAACTGATAACTGATCATTGATCATTGATCATTAGGGAAAAGAAAGAAAAAGAAAAAAAAGAGTTGACAAGATTTTTATTTTGTGTAAAATGTTAATAAGTTATACTTTTATCTTGATTATATATTTTTCATAAAAGAAAGAAAGAAGTTGTTCCCTTTGAATGAAAGGAGGTGTTTTTTTGTCTAACTAATAAAATTAGTTTTTGTGCTTGTTTTGTTTTATTATTCTAACCCCTATCTTTTATGAGTTCTCTCCCTATTAAGGATTTTTCTAAATCCAAAATTCGTTTAAATCTTCCCTATTTAATAGATGTCCAAAAAGCAAGTTGGATAGAGTTTTGGGCAAGGGATTTTAAAGAGCTTTTGGAAGAAATGTCTCCTATCCGCGACTATACAGGCAAGTGGCTGGAGCTTTGGCTTTTGGATTATGAATTGGGCGAGCCAAACTATGCCAATGAATTTGAAGCAAAAAGAAATGAGGACTCTTTTGCCGCATCTCTTCGCATAACAGTAAAGCTTAAAAATCTTAAAACAAACGAAGAATCAATTCAGGATGTGTTTTTCGGCGATTTTCCCCTTATGACTGATAGGGGAACTTTTATTATTAACGGAGTGGAAAGAGTGGTTATTTCCCAATTGCTTCGTTCTCCGGGAGCTTTTTTCACAATAAGGCGGTTAAAGGGCAATAAGCTTTTCGGAGCAAGAATGATACCAAGCAGGGGAAGTTGGCTTGAATTTGAAACAGATATATCTAAGTTTATAGGTATAAAAATTGATAGAAGGAGAAGGGTTCCTGCAACGACTCTTTTGAGGGCCTTTGGAATTGATACGGATGAAAAGATTAGAGCACAATTTTCTGATTTAAAAGCAGGGAGTGAATATATAGAAGAAACATTAAAAAGAGATACAACAAATAATCAGGCAGAGGCATTAGTTGAAATTTATAGGCGATTAAGGCCCGGCGATTTGGCCTCTCCTGACACTGCCAAAGAATTGATTGATAATATGTTTTTTAATTTTGAAAGATATGATTTGTCTAAAGTTGGCAGATGGAAGACCTTGCAAAGATTGCCAGAATTAGCCAAAGGCGGATTATCTCATAATTCAAAATCGCTTGATATTGATTCTCATAAAGACAAAATAACAACAGAAGACAGGGTTTTAAGAGTAGAGGATATTATTGCTATTTTAAGAGAAATTATTCGGCTCAATATTACTCCAGGAAGCGAGCAAGATGAGATAGACCATTTAGGCAATAGAAGAGTGAGGACTATTTCAGAGCTTTTAAAAGATAGATTAAGGGTTGGTTTGATGCGGGTAGAGAGAGTGTGCAAGGATAGAATGAGCACCTTGGATTCAAGTGAGCTCGCGCCAGCGCGGATAATAAATCCAAGACCGTTTATGGCTGGGTTAAATAGATTTTTTGCCTCGTCCCAGCTTTCTCAATTTATGGATAATGAGAATATTTTAGCTGAATTAGAGCATAAAAGACGATTAACTTGCGGTGGGCCAGGCGGATTAACAAGAAAACGAGCAGGGCTTCAAGTGCGAGACGTTCAACCATCACATTACGGCAGAATTTGCCCAATTCAAACTCCAGAAGGACCTAATGTTGGATTAGTGGGGCATTTGGCAATGTATGCAAGAGTTAATCCTTATGGTTTTATAGAGACGCCATATTTTAAAGTTGATAAAGGCAGAGTCACTAATAAGGTAGAATATTTAAATGCTTTTCAAGAAGAGGACTATATTATTGCTAATGCTTGTATTGATACAGATGATAAAGGGGTAATTCTTGATAAAGAAGTAGAGGTGCGAGAGAAAGGAAAACCAAGAATGGTTAAGAAAAATGATATAGATTATATTGATGTAGCGCCTGAACAATTTATTTCCACTGCCACTGGTTTAATTCCATTTTTAAAGAATGACGATGCCAATAGAGCATTAATGGGTTCTAATATGCAAAGACAATCAGTTCCTTTAATAAGACCAGAAGTGCCCTTAGTTTCTACTGGATTGGAGGAAAGAGTAGTAAAGGACTCTGGCAAAGCAGTTATTGCTATAGAAGACGGCAAAATAGTTGGGGTGGATGCCATGGAAATAACAATTCAAACAGAAAATTCAAAACTTAAAAATAATGAGCGAGTTTATAAATTGCGAAATTTTGACGCTACTAACCAATATACATATTTTCATCACACTCCGATTGTTAGAAAGGGGGATTTGGTAAAAGCGGGCGATATCATAGCAGACCCAACTGCTGCGAATAATGGCTCTTTAGCATTAGGTCAAAATCTTTTAATCGCTTTTCTTCCATGGAGAGGTCATAATTACGAAGATGCTATTATTATTTCAGAAAGATTATTAGAAGAAGAGTATTTAACCAGTATTCATATTGAAACATTTGCTTGCGATGTAAGGGAAACAAAATTAGGTCCTGAAGTTACCACTTCTGATATTCCAAATGTGTCTGAAGAAAAATTAAAAGATATTGACGCAGAAGGCATAATTAGAATAGGGGCAGAAGTAGGCCCGAGCGATATTTTAGTTGGCAAAATTTCTCCAAAAGGAGAAATAGGCCTAACAGCTGAAGAACGGCTTTTATGGGCTATTTTTGGAGAGAAAGCAAAAAATGTTAAAGACACATCTCTTTTAATGGAGCATGGCAAGCGGGGTAGAGTGATTAGAGTAAAAGAGTTTTCAAGAGATGCAGGACATAAATTAAAACCAGGTGTTATAAAAAGATATCAAGTAGAAGTGGCTCAAATTAGGAAGGTAACTGTGGGCGATAAAATAGCAGGTAGGCACGGAAATAAAGGAATTGTGGCGAAAATTCTACCTAAAGAAGAAATGCCATTTATGAAAGACGGGACCCCTGTTGATGTTATTTTAAATCCCTTAGGCGTTATTTCCCGTATGAATTTAGGTCAGGTGTTGGAAGCGCATCTTGGCTGGGCTGCTAAAACACTTAATTATCGCGCAGTAACTCCGTCTTTGTCTGGAGCAAAAGAAGAGGACATAAAAGAAGAGCTTAAAAAAGCAGGTCTGCCAGAAGCAGGCAAGATTGTTTTATATGATGGGAAAACAGGAGAGCCGTTTCTTGAAAAAGTTACAGTTGGGTATATGTATATTATGCGTTTGATTCATATGGTTGGAGATAAAATACATATGCGTTCAATTGGTCCTTATTCTTTAATTACCCAACAGCCACTTGGCGGGAGAGCTCAATTTGGCGGTCAGCGGTTTGGTGAGATGGAGGTTTGGGCGTTAGAGGGATATGGAGCTGCTTATTCTTTGCAAGAGATGCTTACTATTAAATCAGATGATGTTGCTGGCAGGGCGGCTACGTATCAGTCAATTTTAAAGGGTAGAAAAATTCAGGGACCGAATATTCCGGCTTCGTTTTCGCTTTTGGTAAATGAGCTAAAGGCGTTGGGATTGAATGTGGAGCTGAAAGGGAAATGATAATTGATCATTGATAATTGATCATTGATAATTGATCATTGATAATTGATCATTGATAATTGATCATTGATCATTAAAGACGCTCCCGCCCTCATAAGAAAAAATCATTGATAATTGATTACTGATTATTAGGAAAAGAAAGAAAGGGCGGGAGCGGAAGAAAGCAAGAAAGAAAAAATATATCGAAATATCGAAATGTCGAAATATTAAGCATATCGAGACATTGATATATCGCGAAGGAAAAGAAAAAGAAAGAACAACAATTAATCTAATCTAATCTAATTTGATTTATTATGCGAGTTGAAGATATAAATTCAATAAAAATAAAAGTTGCCTCTCCAGAAGAAATTCTTTCCTGGAGCCATGGAGAAGTGACTAAGGCGGAGACCATAAATTACCGCACACAAAGACCAGAAAAAGATGGTTTGTTTTGCGAAAAGATTTTTGGGCCAGAAAAAGATTTTCAGTGTTATTGCGGAAAATATAGAGGCATAAGATATAAAGGAATTGTCTGTGATAGGTGCGGGGTAGAAGCAACAAAGGCATCTGTAAGAAGAGAAAGAATGGGACATATTAAGCTTGCAAGCCCTTGCTCTCATATTTGGTTTTTGCGTGGTGTTCCATCTATAGTAGGAACGCTTTTAGAATTATCTTCACAACAATTAGAAAAAATCGTATATTTTGCTTCATATATTATTACTAGCGTGGACGAAAAAGAAAAGAAAAAAATATTAATTGAAATAGAAAAAGAATATCAGGAAAAATCAAAAATTATTAAATCAAAATATAAAGATAAAAAACTTTCTAAAACAAAAGAAAAAGAGTTTTCAAAAGAGACCAAGGCGTTGAAAAAAGCAAGAGATAGGGCGAAAAAGGAACTTTCAGAAATTGTTCCTTTTAGAGCTCTTTCAGAAATTGAGTATCTAAATTATTCTTCTAAATATGGTCAGATTTTTAATGCAGACACAGGCGCTGGCGCTTTAAGGGATATTTTAAAAGGATTTAAATTAGCTGAAATGATAGATGAGCTTAAAGAAGAGAGCAGTAAAGTGCAAGGAATTTTAAAAAAGAAGCTTTTAAAGAGAGCAGAGCTTTTAAAGAAAATGGAAAAAGAGAAAATTGGACCTGAATGGCTTTTCTTGAGCATTCTGCCGGTTTTGCCTCCTGCTTTAAGGCCAATGGTTCAGTTAGACGGAGGCAGATATGCTTCTTCTGATTTAAATGACCTTTATAGAAGAATTATCAATCGCAATAATCGGCTAAAATATCTCTTAGAAATTAGCGCTCCAGAAGTTATTTTAAGAAATGAAAAAAGAATGCTTCAGGAAGCAGTAGATGCTTTGATTGATAATAGTTCAAGAAGCGGACACACAACTATGGCTTCCACCGGACAAGCGCGGCTGTTAAAGTCATTGGCTGATATGTTGAAAGGAAAACAGGGCAGATTTCGCCAAAATCTTTTAGGCAAGCGAGTTGATTATTCTGGCCGTTCAGTTATTGTCGGAGACCCTGGTTTAAAGTTTAGCGAATGTGGCTTACCAAAAAAGATGGCTTTAGAGCTTTTCAAGCCATTTGTTTCTGCGAAGCTTTTAGAAAAAGAGATAGTATATAATGTGCGACAGGCGTCTAATTTAATTGAAAGGGGAGAAGAAGAGGTCTGGGAGGCATTAGAAAGTATTATTCAAAATAAAGTAGTTATGCTTAACAGAGCGCCTACTTTGCATCGTTTAGGAATTCAAGCATTTAGACCAAAATTAGTAGAGGGTGAAGCAATAAGAATTCATCCTTTGGTTTGCGAGGCCTTTAATGCTGACTTTGACGGAGACCAGATGGCTGTTTTTGTTCCATTGTCTGATGAAGCGCAGAAAGAAACAAGGGAGAGGCTGCTTTCTGGTTTTAATTTACTAAAGCCAGCAACTGGAATGCCAGTTGTAAGTCCGAGACAGGATATGGTTTTGGGCTGTTATTGGCTTACAAAAATAAAAAATAATGTCAAAGGAGAGGGTAAAATATTTTCTTCAGCAGATGAAGCACATTTAGCTTATGAGTCAGGAGTCATTGACATTAGAGCGATGATTAAGGTTTTACTTGGAGATAATATTATTGAGACCTCGCTTGGCAGAATCATTTTTAACGAGGCATTGCCTAAAGATTTTCCATTTCAGAATGAAAAAATGAATTCTTCTAAAATTAAGCATATTACTAGGACAGTTATTCAGACCCATGAGAACAATATATCAGTTGAGGTGTTAGATAAAATTAAAAAAATTGGTTTTGAATATGCTACACTATCTGGATTAAGCTGGGGCATGGATGACTTGGTTATTCCAAAAGAAAAAGCAGAAATGCTTAAACAAGCGGAGCTGGAGATTAAAAAGATTGAAGATTATTTTAAAAAAGGGCTACTAACCGAAGGAGAAAGAAAAGCTCAAGTGATTGAAGTTTGGCAGAAAGTGAAAGCAAGAATTCAAGAATTAGTTCCGGGCGCTTTGCCAGAAGAAGGCATTGTCTTTACATCAATTGATGCTGGAGCTAGGGGGAGTTGGTCTCAACCAGTTCAGATGGCAGGGATGAAGGGATTAGTTATTAATCCTGGAGGAGAGATTATGGAGTTTCCAGCTAAGAGTTGTTTCAAAGAGGGCTTTGATGTTTTGGAATATTTTATATCTACGCACGGAGCAAGAAAAGGAACTGCGGACACTGCTTTGAGAACATCTACGGCTGGTTATCTAACTAGAAGGTTAATTGATGTTGCGCATGATTATTATTTAAGCGAAGAGGACTGTAAGGATAAGGAAGGAATTACAATAAGCAGAGAAGATGGGGATGCTATAGGGCAGAATTTCATTTTTAAAATTGTAAGCAGATTTACTTTAGAGGATGTTAAGCACAATAATGAAATTATTGTTAAAAAAGGAGAGATTATCGGTTGGGAAGAAGCAAAACAGATTGATGAATTGAAAATAGCGAAATTGAAAGTGCGTTCACCATTAAGTTGCCAATCAAGAAGTGGTATTTGCCAGAAATGTTATGGTTGGGATTTAGGCACTAATAAATTAGTAAGATTGGGCGAAGCAGTCGGGATTATAGCTGCCCAAGCAATAGGCGAACCTGGCACCCAGCTTACTTTAAGAACTTTTCATACAGGGGGAGTTGCTTCAGCTGGAGATATTACACACGGATTGCCAAGGGTAGAAGAGGTTTTTGAAAGTAGAAAACCAAAGGGCGAGGCCATAATTGTTAAGCGCGCTGGGAAGATAATATCAATTGAAGAAAATATAATTAAGATTAAAAGCAAGGAAGAAAGTAAAAAGGATAAGAAAAAAGTTGAAAAAAAGAGTGTGCCTGATAAGACGGATAAGAATATAGATAAAAAGGAGGATAAAAAAGGAGAGATTATTGAATACGAAATGCCAACCAATAGAACTTTCTTGGTTAATGCTGGAGACGAAGTAAAAGCAGGTCAGCGGTTATGTGAAGGGAATATTGACCCTAAAAAATTATTTAAGGTTTCTGACAGGGAGACCACAGCCAAATATCTTGTTGGAGAAGTGCAAAAAATTTATGCTTCTCAAGGTGTTGATATTCATGATAAGCATATAGAAGTAATTGTAAGGCAGATGTTTTCAAGAATAAGGATTAAAAAGAAAGGAGATAGCAGATTTTCTGTGGGAGAAGTTAAGGAAAGAAGAGTTGTGTTAGAAGAAAATGCAAGGTTAAAAAAGGAAAATAAAGTATTGGCTGTTTCTCAAGATTTACTCTTGGGTATGTCAAAAATATCCCTTACAACGGAGAGCTTTTTGTCTGCCGCCTCATTTGAGCAGACCTCAAGAGTTCTTATTCAGGCATCAGTTACAGGGAAAGAGGACTACTTAAGGGGATTAAAAGAAAATGTTATTATCGGTAAGCTAATTCCAGTTGGCACGGGGTATAGGGGGAAGAAATAATTGATCATTGATAACTGATAATTGATCATTCCCACAAGCACCCCCCACTTAATCTCCCCCCTCTCCGAGGGGGGAGAAGGAGAGGGGGGGCGGAGAAAGAGAAAGAAAAGAAATACGGTAGGTTGTGGTATAATGAGGAACATCAATGACTAATACTAAATGTCAAATGTTATATGAAAAATTATGGCTGCTAAAAAGAGAAAAAAAAGTAAAATAAAGGTTAGCAATAAAAGAAAAAGAAGAAAAGGGTTTTTCGCAAAGATTTTGAACAGGAGCAGAGGAAGACAGAGACAAGAGATTCTCCCTCCGATTATAAAGCCATGGATTTCAGGAGCATTAATGTTTTTAATTGCTCTTTTTATTTTGCTTTCTTTTTTTGATCTCGCAGGAGTTGCTGGCAGAACTTTTATAAAAGCATTTAGTTTTCTGTTTGGCAAGGCAAACTTTATTTTGCCCTTAGTTTTTGTGCTGGGCGGTTTTGCATGCTTTAGCAGAAGATTAAAAAGTCGTTTATCAATTACTTTAGCAATGTTTTTTATTCTTGCTGGAGCAAGCGGGATTTTTTCTATCTTTGATTTAGATAAACTACCAGATATCACATTCCATTTCTTTTATTCGGGCGTAGGTGGTTGGCTTGGCAATCTTCTTGCATGGCCATTAATGAAGATTTTCGGATTTTGGGTTTCTGGAATAGTTTTCTGTTTTCTGCTTTTAATAAGCATTTTTATTTTTTGGTATTATCTAAAGCCAGAGAAACGAGAATATGATTATGAGGACGAAGACGAAGAAGAGATAACTCAACAAAAGCCATTTATTCATAAAGTTTTCGCGCCAAAATTTAAAGTAAATAAAGTTGAAGAATATCAAAAGAAGATAGAAATTAAAGATGTTAATAAAAATAAAGAACAAGCAAATAAGAATATAGAAACAAAAATTTTTAAAACAGATAGCTCCATAGGTAAAGAAAAATTTCTAATAAGCGCTAATTGGAATTTACCACCTTTGAAATTATTATCTTCAGATAGCGGTAGTCCAGAAGCAGGGGATGTGAATAGTAATTCGGAAATTATTAAAAGGACTTTAGACAATTTTGATATACCTGTTGAAATGTCAGGAGTAAATATTGGGCCTACTGTTACTCAATACGCATTTAAGCCAGCAGAAGGGGTGAAGCTTTCAAAAATTACCACTTTAAATAATAATTTAGCCCTTGCCTTAGCAGCTCATCCTTTAAGGATTGAAGCGCCAATACCTGGCAAGTCATTAGTAGGAATAGAGGTGCCGAATAAGACCAGAACAATTGTTCGTCTGAAAGGACTATTTTCTAATCGAGAATTTTCAGAACCAGAATCAAGATTGCTTTTCAGTGTGGGCAGAGACGTGGTTGGCACACCTTTTTATTCTGATTTAGCAAAAATGCCACATCTTTTAGTAGCAGGAGCAACTGGTAGCGGGAAGACAATTGCCTTAAGTAGCATTATGTTGAGTTTGCTTTATCGCAATTCTCCGAAGCAGTTGAGATTTATATTGGTTGACCCAAAGAGGGTGGAGTTTTCAGGGTATAAGGACTTGCCACATCTTTTATGTCCAGTAATATATGATGTTGGCAAGACGCTAATTGCTTTGAGATGGTTAATTAATGAAATGGAAAGCAGATTTGAAATTTTATCAAAAATCGGGGCAAGGCATATTGCCGAATACAATGAGAGATTATTAAAGAATAATACCCAATCTGATGATAATAAAATAATGCCATACATTGTAGTTATTGTAGATGAGCTTGCAGACCTTATGGCTGCGAAGGGCAGAGACATAGAAGCAGGTATTGTAAAATTGGCTCAAAAAGCCAGGGCAGTTGGGATTCATTTAATTTTAGCGACACAAAGACCATCAGTAGAAGTGATCACAGGATTAATTAAAGCGAATATTACTTGTAGAATAGCATTGCAAGTTGCCTCGCAAGTGGATTCAAGAACTATTCTTGATACTTCAGGCGCTGAAAAGCTTTTAGGTGGTGGAGATTTGCTTTTTATTTCAGCGCAAATTTCTAAGCCAAAGAGAATTCAGGGCGCTTATGTATCCACAAAAGAGATAAAAAGAGTGGTTGATTTTATCCATAAAAATAATAAAAGTATAGAACTTGAAGGAGATGATAGTTTAAGAGATAATATTGAGGCGGAAATGCAAAGGGCTGAAAGTTTTGGCTCTTCAGTAATTGACGGAACAGAGCCATTAGATCCTGTTTATGAAGATGCCAAACGATTGATTATTGAGTCAGGAAAGGCGTCTGCTTCTTTTTTGCAGAGAAAATTAAGAATTGGATACGCGCGCGCAGCTCGCTTACTTGATGTAATGGAAGAAAGGGGAATCGTTGGTCCGGCTCAAGGAGCTAAGCCAAGAGAAGTTATGCAAACAATTGAACAAGCGATTGCAGAAGAGGCGAGAGAAGGAGAAGAAGAACTGGACGAAGAACAAATGTTGGAGCAGGGGGCAGAAACAGAAGAAGAGGACGATGACGAAATGCAAGATGACGAAATGCAAGATGATGAAATAAAGGATGACGAGACAGAGGAGGAGGATAAAATAGAGAAAGATTTGTGATATAATTGAATTACATTGATTGAGTTATATGGTAAAATCAATTTCAAGGTTCTTGAGCGAAGCGAAAGGTTCTTTAGACCGAAGGTCGCAAGGTTCTTTAGACCGAAGGTCGCAAGGTTCTTGAGCGAAGCGAAAGGTTCTTATAAGTGATAACTAATCACTGATCATTGACCACTAATCATTAATCACTCCTCCCGCCCCCGCCCTCTCCAGCAGGGAGGACGGGGGCGGAAAAAACAAAAAATCAATGGCAAAAGATAAAAAACAAACAGAAAAAAAAATTGAGCATAAGGATTTGCAAGAGACATTAGATGATATTAAAAAAGAATTTGGCGAGGGTTCAATTATGCGGCTCAAAGAAGTGCAGGCAGTTAATGTTGATTCTATTTCTACTGGTTCTATTTTTTTGGATGTTGCACTTGGCACTGGCGGACTTCCGCGGGGTAGGGTGGTTGAGATATTCGGACCAGAGAGTTCTGGTAAAAGCACATTGGCATTGCATTGCGCAGCTGAAGCCCAGAGAAAAGGCGGAGTTGCTGCTTTTATTGATGCAGAGCATGCCTTAGATCCTCAATACGCTGAAAAGTTAGGAGTGAACATAGATGAACTATTAATTTCCCAGCCCGATTCTGGAGAACAAGCATTGCAAATTGTTGAAAGTTTGGTTCGTTCAAATCAGGTAGATATTATTATTATAGATTCTGTTGCCGCGCTTACTCCTCGGAGAGAGATAGCGGGTGAAATGGGTGCTTTACAGATTGGGTTACAGGCAAGATTAATGAGCCAGGGATTGAGAAAACTTTCAGGCATTGCTTCCAAATCAAAAACTCTTATTGTGTTTTTGAATCAGACGAGAATGAAAATCGGTATTCCTTTTGGCAACCCAGAGACAACTCCGGGCGGCTTAGCATTAAAGTTTTATGCGTCAGTTAGAGTCCGTCTTGGAAGAAGGGCACAAATTAAACAGGGCGACGAAATTATTGGCTCAAGAATAAAGGCAAAAATTGTCAAAAATAAAGTAGCTGCTCCTTTTAAAACAGCGGAGTTTGATATTTATTATAACGAAGGGATTTCTCATTCAGCAGACATTATCAATGCTGGAGTTGCTTACGATGTTATTAAAAAGAGTGGGAGTTGGTTTAACTTTGGAAAGACCAAATTAGGGCAGGGTATGCCAGGAGCCAAACAATTTTTAAAAGAGAATCCTGCCATAGTAAAAGAAATTAAAAAAGAGCTTTTAGCAAAAATGAAAGAATAACTAATCATTGATTATTGATTATTAATCATTAGGGGCAAGAAGAAAAGAAAAGAAAAGAAAAGAAAAGAAAAAAGAAAAAGATATTTCGAAATATTTAAAATCCAAAAGCCCGCTAAGCGGGCTTTTTTGTGGGTTGTTAGGGTCTGACCCTAATAATACTAATAATATTTGCTATTTCTCTGTAGCAGAGATAAGCCCCAAATGTCTGGCTTGTTTTATCGCTTTGGCCATTTTTCTTTGATGAAAACGACAAAGACCGGTTGTTTTTCTGGGTTTTATTTTTCCCAAACCGCTAATGTTTTTCTTTAATTCCCTTTCATCTCTGAAATCAATCTCTTTTATGTGTTTTTTGCAAAATATACAAGTCATATTAAAATGGTATTTCGTCTACATCTATATCTTCTCCTTCCTCAATAGTAGGGATTTCTTCTTCTACGCTTTTTTGTTCTTTGGGATTATTTCCTCCTAAGCTAGGGCTAGATGCCTTAACTCCACCTGTTCTTGGTCCAAATTGAACATTTTCAGCAATTATTTCTGTTCTGTATCTTTTATTACCAGAAGGGTCGTCCCATGTTCTGGTATTTAAGCGACCCTCAACCAAGACCAAACTTCCTTTATTTAAATATTGAGAGATAAGAGTAGCTAATTTGCCCCAAGCAACTATACTATGAAATTCAGCTTTTTGTTTTTTTTCTCCGCTTTCTTTATCAGTCCAAACTCTGTTAGTGGCAAGACGGAAACTACAAACCGATTGGCCTGAAGGCAGATTTTTAAGCTCTGGGTCAGAAGTCAAATTGCCGATTAAAAATGTTTTATTCAGATTCATTGTTTTGTTTATTTTCTTCGAGCTCTTTAGCATCTTCTTCAGACGCCTTTCCCGAAGGATTTAATAATTCTTCTATTTTTTGGTCAATATCTATTAATTTTATTTTGCCTTCTCTATCTGTTTCTCCAATTTTTTCAATTTTCCGCTTAGGCATAGCTTTTATTTTCTGCGCTTCTCTTTTTATTAAAAAGAAACGCAAGAGCCCCTTTTTCTCATTTAATGATTTTTTAATTTCTTCAATTTTCTCTCCAACAATTTTCAAATCAACAATCAGCATATATGCCTTGACTTCATCTTTTATTGGATAGCCCAAATCAACCTCTTTGGAAGGGCTAAGATTTATAATCTCTCCTTCAGAATCGGTTATTAGGGCCTTTATTTCCTCTATTGCCTTGTTTCTTTCTTTTTCTTCCAAGGCAGAAGATATTAAACAAGTTAATTCGTAATCATTCATTAGCTTTAAATTAACATATTGATTTACTAAAGTCAACACTATAAATCTGCCGAGAAGTGTTCTCGGCAGATTGTTGTAGATGTTTGACATCTACAGTTCACATAGTTAAGATAAGAATATATGGATGAATCAATTTTTAAAAAATACGATATTCGGGGGGTTTATCCCGAACAGATTAACGAACAAGCAGTTTATAAAATATGCTTTGGATTTTTAGAGTTTGTAAAAGATTTTTATAATTTAGAAAATCCTAAAATTGTTATTGGTTACGATATAAGGGAATCGTCTCCAGCATTAAAGCAGGCAGGGATTAACGCCTTAATAGACGGCGGGGCAGAGGTAATTGATATTGGGCTTTGCTCAACTCCGCTAAACTATTTTGCAAATTGGTCGCTGAAAGCAGATGCTTCTATAATGATTACCGCTTCTCATAATCCAAAACAATATAATGGGATAAAGTTTTCTTTAAAAGATGTAGTAGGCCCAGTAGAGATAGGAGTAATGGATAGAATAAAAGAATTGGCTTTGAAGGGAGATTTTCAGAAAAATGGGGCAGGCAAGCTTGTACAACAAGATATGCTCAATGAATATATTTCTTTTCTTAAGGAAAAGTTGAATGGCGTTGATTTGAGTAATTTTAAAATAGCTGTTGATTGCGGTAATGGGATGATAGGACCTGAATTTCAAAGGTTTGCCAATGAGCTCGGATTTGAGTACAAGGGTCTTTTTATGGAGCCGGATAGCAGTTTCCCTAACCATGAGCCAAATCCTTTAGACAAGGAAGCGATTAAACCGCTTCAGGAGTTGATGAGTGAGGAGAAGTTTGATTTGGGTGTAATTTTTGATGGCGATGGAGATCGGTTGGGAGTTCTTAATAGTAGAGGTGAGTTAATTAAGAATGATTTTTTAATCGGTGTTTTTGCTCAATATTTTGCAATGGGTCTTAAAAACAAAAAAATTGTTTCTGATGCTCGGCTAAGCAGGGGAGTAAAAGAGCAAATAGAAAAACTTGGAGGAGAAGTTTTGAAAAGTCCTGTTGGTTATCCGAATGTGAGACAAAGGATGAGAAAAGATGGCTGTTTTTTCGGAGGAGAATTATCTGGCCATTTCTTTTGGCAGGATTTTTCTTATGTTGAAAGCGCCTTGCTTTCTTTGGTAAGGTTATTAAAGATTTTAAAACAAGTAGAATATTCTTTAGAGGAGTTAATCAAGCCATTTTCAAGATATTTTGGTTCTGGAGAAATCAATTTTGAGATTGAGAATAAGGAAGAGAAAATAAGAGAGATTGAGAAGAATTATCAGGATGGAAAGATTTCTCATTTAGACGGCTTAACAGTTGAATATCCTGACTGGTGGTTTAATTTAAGAATGTCTGGCACAGAGCCGCTGATTCGTTTGACAGTAGAAGCTAATACCAAAGAATTATTTAATGAGAAAATTAAAGAATTAACGAAAATTATCAACGAGGCCGGGCCTCGTTGATAGAATCAAATCGCTCGGATAGTTGCCTTGAACTGACGCAGTGAGCTTTTCTTATTTACAAGACAATAATTCCGCTTTGCAACAAGGCCTCGGGTCACTGGCTGTCCAAATCTCCAGCGTGATTTGTCAGCCTGCGTCCCTCAACCTGTTTGCCCCTCGCTTTGCTCGGGGACCATGCCAAACAGGCCTG
>Ga0180732_1001364_pt1 | contig 15314 bp, 9 predicted proteins | sample KR11_01MetaG_FD_148674 | JGI IMG/M metagenome (GOLD analysis project Ga0180732, IMG submission 148674) | Groundwater microbial communities from the Olkiluoto Island deep subsurface site, Finland - KR11_0.1 MetaG | ecosystem: Environmental > Aquatic > Deep subsurface > Groundwater | place...
AGGTGAAAACGGTTTCACCAACTATGATTTTGTATCTGACGATGAACGGGTCTTGATTGAGGTTGAATGGGTGAAACTTGCTGAAAGAATGAAAAATGAATCTCCCATCCCTTCTTTTGAAATGGCAGGCCCCAGAGATAAAATCTATTTTGATCCCAGCAAACTCAAATGCGCATTGGTCACATGTGGTGGTCTTTGCCCGGGATTAAATGATATCATTCGCGCCATTGTCCTCGAGCTTCACTATGGCTACGGCGTGAGACATGTTTTCGGCATACGATACGGCCTTCAGGGTTTTATTCCCCAATACGGTCACCACATGGTGGAATTGAATCCCGAAGCCGTCACCAATATTCTTGAAATGGGGGGATCCATTCTCGGTTCGTCCAGGGGACCCCAGCCGGTGGAAGACGTTGTGGACAGCCTTGAGCGAATGAACATCGGCATCCTCTTCATGATCGGAGGGGACGGCACCATCATGGGCGCATCCAAGATCGCGGAAACCATCACCGAGCGAAAACTCAACATTGCCGTGGTTTGCATTCCCAAGACCATTGATAACGACATTCATCTTGTGTCTCGGTCCTTCGGGTTTGACACAGCGGTGGATGTGGCCACCCAGGCCATCAAAGCGGCCCATAACGAAGCAGAGTCTTACCCCAACGGCATCGGGCTGATTAAACTCATGGGCAGGTATTCAGGCTTTATCGCGGCCACAGCCGCCCTGGCGGAGCAGAATGTCAATTTTGTTTTGATTCCTGAAATTGATTTTGACCTTGAAGGAGATCGGGGCCTGTTGAAAACCCTTCAAAAACGGCTGGAACTTCGAACCCATGCGGTCATTCTAGTGGCGGAAGGGGCTGGCCAGAAATATTTCATAAACAAAAAAGTGGAAAAGGATGAATCTGGAAATGTCCGGCTCAAGGACATCGGGCCCCTGCTTAAAGAAGAAATCACCTCTTATTTTTCCAACAAAGGGATGGAAGTTACGGTGAAGTACATTGATCCAAGTTATATGATTCGAAGCTTGCCTGCCAATGCCAATGACGGGGTTTTCTGCAGTTTTCTGGGGAGAAACGCCGTTCATGCGGGGATGGCCGGAAAAACAAAAGTGTTGATCTCCCATTGGAACGACCATTTTGTTCACATTCCCCTGGCTGCCACGGCCGGAAAAAGAAAGCATGTTGATCCCTGCGGCGCACTCTGGAGAAGTGTATTGGAAGCCACCGGCCAGGGTCCGTTAAAGAATCATAGCGAGGAATAGCAGGTATTAATGATTTCCAAGGCGTATTTCCGGGCCGCACCGTTGTTTTTCAGAACTGCGGCCCGGGCCTTTTCGCCATGGCTCCGGCTGAGGTCGGGATTCTGTAAATAGGTCAATGCCTTTTCCGCCAGCGCTTTCCAGGAGTTGACCAGAAACGCCTGGCCCACAGCCTCCTCAATAAGATCCATGGCCTCCTTGAAGTCGTCCATGTGGGGGCCGTAAAAAACAGGTTTTCCCCAGGCAGCTGCTTCAAGAATATTCTGCCCACCCTTGGGAACCAAACTTCCCCCGCAAAAACTGAAGGCACCTAATCCATAAACGGAAGCAAGCTCGCCGATGATATCAATAATCACCACCCGGGCATTCGGGTCATCGTTCTTGCCGCCGAACCCGGATCTCAACCGATGCGAAAAACCTGCGCTTTTCACCTTTTGGACAACCTCGCTTGAACGTTCCACATGCCTGGGTGCCATAAGGAGCTTCAAGGAAGGATGGGTCTGAAGCATTTCCCCGTAGGCCTTTAAAATGAGTTCTTCTTCGCCCTCCCTGGTGCTGCCCGCCACAAAAACAAGATCCTTTTCATGGATGGAATAGATTCGCGCCATGGCTTCACGTTCGCTTTTCTCATCTTTCCGAGTGAGGCCATCAAATTTGGCGTTGCCATGGATTCTGATTTTTTCTTCCAATGCACCCATGAGAATCATTCTGTCGGCATCCTCCCGGTGAATCATGTTAAGGCCATCAAACGATTTGAGGGTTTCCCCCATGAGGGATTTGATTTTCAGGTATTTTTTAATGGACCGTCCGGAAACCCGGCCATTCACCAGAATAATTTTAATATTCCGTTCACGGGCACTGCAAACCCAGTTGGGCCATATTTCCGTTTCCACAAAAACAATCAGATCGGGTTGGATAAAAACCAGTGCCTTTTCCACAACCGATGGGATGTCCAGGGGGGCATAAATGAGAGGAATATCCGGCGGAAGCTTTATCTTTGCCCAGGCATGACCGGTTTCGGTTGTGGTGGAGAGGACGATCTCAAATTCTTTGGCAATAGCCGTCAATTCTTCCACAATTGCGCCGGAAACCCCCACTTCACCCACCGAGGCGGCATGGATCCATATCCTCGGCTTTTTAAGGTTTACCCTTGAAAGCCCTTGGGGATAGATGCCCCAACGTTGGTCCATGCTTTCCTTGTGTTTGCCGGAAATCCCGGCATACCATTGAAAAGAAGGACCCAGGGGAGTGAAAAACCGGGTCAGGGTTTTATAGAAATAATAAGCTGCCGCCATGAGATTATCGCTTGAATCAGTGGATTAGTTGAACAAATTTGCCGCCCTCGATGGAAAGAAGGTATATTTTTTTTTCAGCCTCACCATTTTTACCAAAGGTTGTAAGTCCGGTAACACCCTCAAAAGGAGGCATACGGAGGAAAGCATCTTTGACCTCCGCCCTGTTCCTGTAACTTCCCCTTGAAAGGGTCTGAAAAACAAGCCAGGCGGTGTCATAGGCAATGGCTTCAACGAATTGGGGTTTTTCTCCATAGGCTTCCATGAATTCCGCCGAGAACTGTCTCACCATAGGGAAGGAACTCTCCTCAAAAAATCCCTCGGACAAAACAACGGCATCGGCATTATTTCCGGCTTGCTTGATGAACTCACCGGAATGCCAGAGATTCGTTCCCAACAGAAGCACATTCTTCACATCATAATAGGTCAACTGGGGAAGGATCATGGCTGACTTTTTTGCGGATTCAGGAATGAAAAGCGCATCAAAATCAAGGTTTGAAATCGCGGTTTTTTGACCGACCCCTGTTTTATCCCCCATCGTCGGCTCGGTTGCATTGTCCCGGGCCACCGATTTTCTCAAGGCCGCAAGTCTTTTTACCGGCCCTGCAAAATCCGTAAGGTCAGGAGCGTACGACTCTACAGCCGTGATTTCTCCACCGATTGCGCTCACTTCATGAAGGAAGGCGTTCATGTATGTTTCACCGAATTTTTCCTTGGGATACAGAATTGCAAAATTCTTGGCGCCGCGTACATGGAAGGCATAAGACACCAGTGCCCTGGTTTGCATGTCCGGGGTGATGAAATTCCGAAAAACAAAATCCCCCACCTCCGGAACCAATTCCTTCTGGGAAAGTGTGATGATGGGGATTTGATGGGCCTGGGCGATGCTGGAAGCTTCTTCAGCAGCCATGACGGGACCGATAATGCAGGCCGGTTTTTCTTTAAGGATTTCCTCCATAACGGAAGCCGTTTTCTTCCCATCCCCTCCGGTGTCCTTGACAATTATTCTAAACCGAGCGAAATTTCTCGCCATCCACTGGCTGAAGGCCATTTCAATTCCCTTTAAGGCCCTATCACCAATGCTTTTATAAGGGCCGGATAGCGGCAGCAGGCAGACGACCACATCCCTGTTGAAGGATGTGGCTTCCTTCATGGCCATGACCATGTTAACATCGTCAGGATTTTTCAAACGGCTGATGAGGGTTTGAATTTCCATATCCGAGAGTCCTTCAAGCGCTACCTTGATTTTCCCGCCAACGGTTTGTTTTTCCAGGGGTGTTGCCAAACCGTATGCCTTAAAAAATTCAACTGCAGCATCAATCCTTTCTCCTGTGGCAAGATAGGATTCAGCGTTCATCATAAAAATTCTGAGTTTCTGAACCCTGGAAAAATTCTTTTGAGAAATCGTTACCGCCCACTGAAGGAGTTGGGTGTACTTTTGTTCGTTCATGAGGGTGGCGAGAATTTCGATCTGGGCGTCCAAAGCAAATTCAGAGCCCGGAAAATCATTGATCAATTTTTTATAGACGTTTCGTGCACTTTCATTTTGCCCCGCCTCTTTGTACAGGCTTCCGATTTTCATAAATGCCGCCGGTGTAAAGGACGTACGGGGAAACATTTCCACATAATCGAGATATTTTTCAAGGGCTTGGCCGTGGTCTCCTTTTTCATAGAGTTCCTCGGCCTTGGAAAACTCTTCCTCTCCGGTGATAACTTGTGAAGGTTTCACCGCGGCCCTGGGACCGCAGGCAAGGTTTATTGACAGAACCAGGACGGTCAAAAAAAATAAAATTATTTTGCGCATTTTCATGAGTTAAAATCCTGTGAACGGGTTTTCCAATCGTTCCAAAGCATAGCAATAAAATCTTGTGCCAATTAAATTTTTCTCAACGTATACAACATTCCCCCTTCCTTTTCCAATGCTTTTCATTTGGAAAGCCGGGGGTTTCCAAATTATTCGGAGGGTAAATAAATTTTACTTGACCAATATTTTATTTTTTGAAATAGGTGTTATTAAAAGATATTTTTATTTTCTTTCAGCTCTTCAATTCAACGAGTCCTGGGTGAAAATCAAAAGATCTTTGCCCTTTAATTGGAGAAAAAAAAGGAAGGTTCCATGATGAATCAATTCAAGGCCCTACGGCAAGTATCCAAGGTTTCCAAAGAAAAAATCCGACATCGATTCGTCTGGATTGCAACCATCAGCATGATTCTTTTCAACGTGGGCGCCGCGTGGTCTTCGGAGCTGACCGGTCCGGTTTTGGTCAGCAAGGCCCCGACGATCAACGGGATTTTGAGCGAAGCCGAATGGGAAAGCGCCTTTGAAATCAAAGATTTTAAAGTGGTTGACCCCGAAACCAGTGCAACACCTTCTTTAAAAACCCGGTTTAAATTTTTATATGACAAGAAAAACCTCTATATCGGCATCATCAATGAGCAGCCTGTCGCCACCCAGGTGAAACGCATCAGCGCCAGGGACAAGGAAAACACCTATGTGGACCGGGACATGGTCCGGGTAATCATCGATCCCACTTCACAGGGGCTTTACGGGTATACCTTTGATGTGTTTTTGGGAGGCTCCTTAACCGATGGGACCCTCATTCCCGAGAAGGATTTTTCCTTTAACTGGGACGCACCCTTCCGGGTCGTCACCACCCAGGATGATAGCCACTGGTATGCAGAATACGCCATCCCATGGGATATTATGGATTTCCCCCCCGGCAAGGAAGAGGACCGGCGAATCATCGGCATCTATCTTCAGAGGGATGTGGCTCATCTTTCAGAACGCTGGGCTTATCCTGCCATTCTGAAAAACGCTCCTGTGTTTTTGCACAACTTCGGGAAAATGGACGTGAAGGATATCAATCCCCAGGGCAAACTAACCCTCTTCCCCTATGCCTCCGTAGGGTATGATGGAGTGTTGGGTGAGCGAACCCAGGACATCGGCATAGACACCTTCTGGCAGGCCACCGGCAATGCACTGGTTTCCGCCACCATCAACCCTGATTTCGGGGATGTGGAAAATGACACGGTGGAGGCCAATTTCGACTCCACGGAAACCCTGCTCCAGGAAAAGCGAACCTTTTTTGTCCAGAGCAAAGATATCTTTGAAACCAAGGGGCTAAACCTGGTCAATACCCGGAGGATCGGCGATGCACCGGATGAGCCTGTTCTGCCGACCGGTGAAAAGTTCGACTATAAACCCCAGATTTCAGATATTCTGGGTGCGGTGAAAGTCACCGGTTCGGCCAATAAATTCCGGTACGGGGCTATCACGGCCTTTGAAGATGACACGGAATATTATACAAATTTACGACGACCCGAATCGGAGGGTCGAAATTTTTACGCTGCACGGGCTCTGTTTGAAAACAACTCCAGAAAAAGCGATTATATCGGCCTGGGATATCTGGGAACCCTTGTGGAACATGATACCTACGACGCCATGGTGAATTCCGTGGACGGCCAATGGCTCACCATGGGCCAGAAACTTAGGTTGGAAGGCCAGGTGGCTGTGAGCGACATCAACGTGGGGAGCAATCCTGCTGCGGTCGAGTACTCCGACTTCAATAAGTTGAATGATTCAGTGGGTTACGCCTATAATGGAACAGCCATTTACTATCCCACCCCTTCATCTTCTTTTACATCCCAGTGGAACCTCATGGACAGCAAATTCAATCTTAATGATTTCGGATATTCTTCAAGATTGGATCGCTTGAATTTCAACAATGAATATCGAAACAACCTCAATCATATCCAGGGAATGAAGTGGATGAATTATCGGCTTTACGCCCTGGGAGATTATAATAACGGACATCTTCTGAAAACCAACCTCGGTTTCACCACCTTCGCCATGTTAAATAATCTTCAAAAAGCCTTTATCCAGGCCTATTACGTTCCAAAAGCCTGGGATGATGTCGCCACCTACCAGCAAAAAGCCTTTCGCACCAAGGAAGGGTGGTATCTGTGGCTGAGCTGGTTTTCCGATGAAAGCAAACCCTTCAGTGTTTACATCAACCCCAGATACTACACGGAACTCACAGGAGGCATCACCAAACATTACAAAGGCAGGATCAAATATTCCCCCTTTGAACGGTGGTCCATAGAAACAGAAGTCACCTACTGGAATAAACAGCACTGGATCGTGGGCAGAAGATCGGACGAGCGGGTGGATGCCTTTAACGCGGAACAGGTTCAGGTGACCCTGGGTTCCAATTTCAAGGTCACGGCCAAACAGGAAATTCGATTGCAAATCCAATGGCTGGGCATTGATACGGAGGATAAAATTCGGTATGTCATCGGGTCGGATGGCAGGCTTCAGCAGGCCGCCATTGATTGGAATCAGGGAACTGAACTCAAAAGTGACGACAACAGATCCTTCGATTACGGGTCTTTCATCGGACAGGTTCGGTACAAATATGAATTCGCACCCCTTTGCGATCTGTTTATCGTCTACAACAGGGCAGGACTGGTCAGCAGGGCCGTCCCCTTCAAAACCTATGAAGCTGAGGATCTGTTCATGGACAGCTACGACAAACGCGATGTGGACAAATTCCTGGTGAAAGTCCGCTACCGATTCTAAACCAAATCAAAAGCGGGCCCCTCGAAAAGCTATGAGCGGCCCGTTTTTTATAGCCTTTTTGAGTTATTTTTCCAGCACCACCACATGCCTTGCCGGGATTTCAAGCTTCACGCTTTGGCCAACCTCCATGGGATCAGGTCCATCTGCAAGCACCGTCATTTTGATCTCCATGTCTTCCTGATCCAGCACACAGCAGTACTGCCTTACCTCCCCCAGATAGGTCTTGGATTTGATGGTGGCTGAAAGAATGGAGGACCGGGGATCGTTTTCGGATTTTTCGCCGGATGCCCATCGAATGTGTTCGGGTCGAATGCAGCAAATGACCTCTTCTCCCTCTTGGATCTTTTTGGATTCAACCGCCTTGATCATCCCGTTCTTAATCCTGATTTCCGAAGGCGTTCCCTTTTTTGACAGCTTCCCGGGTATGAAATTGGCTTCCCCCAGAAAATCCGCGACAAACCGGGTTGCCGGATGGTTGTAAATCTCCTCGGGGGTTCCCACCTGAACAATCCGGCCTGAATCCATCACCGCCATTCGATCGGCCATGGACAAAGCCTCCTTCTGATCATGGGTCACATAGACGGCGGTAATTCCGGAAGATTTAACCAAATGAAGCAATTCTTCTCTCATGTGCAGCCTTAATCGGGCATCCAGATTGCTCAGGGGCTCATCCAGCAGCAAACAGTCCGATCCTGCGGCCAGGGCACGGGCCAGAGCAATCCTTTGCTGCTGTCCCCCGGAGAGTTGGTTGGGTTTTCGATCTGAATAGTCCGTCATTTTAACCCGGTGCAATTGATCCTTCACCTGCTGCTTCCGCTCTGCTCTTTCAATCCCCTGCATTCTGGGGCCGAACTCCACATTTTCATAAACCGTCATGTGAGGCCACAGGGCATATCCCTGGAACACCATGGCAGCGTTTCTTTTCTCCACCGGCAGGTCCGTCACATCCCTGCCGTCAAACCGAATCATTCCCGAGGTGGGCTCAATGAGACCTGCGATCAGGCGAAGAAGGGTCGTCTTTCCGCATCCGCTGGGTCCCAGGAGGAAGAAAAACTCTCCTGACGGAATCTTCACGTCAATATCCAGAACCCCGGGAGACGCATTGGCGCCCTGCTGATAAATTTTGGTGATCTTCTCTATGTTAATTTCCATGTCCGGCAACCCTTTAACCAATTTTGGCGATCTATGCCCTGAATATCATGCCCAGCCGTTTTCCCAGCAGCAGGCTTGCAACACCCATGGCTGTCCCCAGAAGCCCCATGCCGTAGATCCCCATTGCGGCAGCCTGGTTCACGGCATCCGGTGAACCTGTGGAAGTGGCCAACCGGTAGATCTGCTTGGTGATGGGATAATATTCTGATGTTTGCGCAAGAATCAGGGAATCACTCACCTCCAGCATGGCAAATGAAAAGGTCAGGACTGATGCGGCAATCATGTTTGCGGCGATCAGGGGAAGAGTAATTCTCATTCCCGTGGTCCAGGTGGACGCCCCCAGATTTCGTGCAGCCTCTTCCATGGATTCCGGAATCTGCTGCAAACCCGCAGAAACGCCTCGCACCACAAAAGGAAGACGCCGGATGGCATAGGCGATCACCAGAATGATAAAAGGATTCCTTGTGGGGCCGATGCTCTCAAGCCAGGTTCCTGATGCAGTCATGGCCACATAGCCTGCAGCGAGGATCATTCCCGGCACAGCCAAGGGAAGCATACAAAGACCGTCCAGGATGGTTTTGCCTTGAATTTTCGCCCGAACAATAAGCCATGCGGCCAGGGTTCCCAATATCACATCCAGGGCAGTGGAAAAGCCCGCGTATTTGAGGCTGTTCAGAATACTCCCCAGGGTATCGGGATTCTGGATGACAAAGGAAAGGTGTTTGAAAGTATACCTCTCCGGAAGTATGGTGTTCACCCAAAAATCCGAAAGGCCCAGAAAAAGGACCCCGATATGGGGAAGAAGGGAAAGGAAAATCACCCCGCCAAACAGCATCCAGGCGCAAAGCGCAGAAAATAAACCGAGTTTTTTTATATCGGTTGAAACCGAAGCTTTGGTGGATTCTCCCGTGAGGCCCCGTCCAAAAAGAAATTTTCCGAGAACATAGAAAACCACGGAGCTGGAGAGCATGATAAAAACCAGGCTGTAGGTTCTGGGATTGATCTCCGCGTTGGCCAGTTCCTGAAATATCGTCACCGGCGTTAAGTGATTATAACCCATGATGGCAGGGGTTCCGATGTCCGTAAAGGCCCAGATGAACACAATGGTTCCCCCTGCAAAAAGGCCCGGACGGATCATGGGCAGGGTAATCCTGAAAAAGCTCCGGAAGGCCGAAGCCCCCAGATTCCTGGCCGCCTGATTGTAAGCGGGATCCACATTGGCGAGGGCCGCTGAAGCATTGAGATACAAAATGGGAAAAAGGTGAAGGCTTTGAAGAATCACCACCCCGGCAAACCCGGACCCCAGCCAGTCCGGCGGCAGGGAACGGGAGATGTCGATGAGGCCCAGGTGTTCCAAAATCAGGTTGAAAACCCCGAATTGGCCGAGCAGTCTTTTCATGGATACCGCCCCCACAAAAGGAGGAAGAATCAGGGGCACCAGCACCAGAATACTGAGAATGCCCATGCCCCGAAAGGTGTATTTTGTTCTGAGTACCGCAAGGGGAACCGAGAGTAAAAGACAAACCCCGGTGGTGGCAAGGGCAAGCATTAAACCGTTTCCCAGCTCTGCAAGTAGAATGGGGTTGGTAACGACCCTGTAAAACCAGTAGCCTGTGATTTTGCCTTGGCTCACAAAACCGCTGCTGATGGTTTTCATCACAGGAACAATGAGAAACGCGAAAATGATCGCCCCCAGCAAAAGGGCCAGAATGAATGGAATCCGCTGTTTCATATTCGACTGTGAAATCATGACCTCCGGAACAAGCTTTGACCGTTATTCAGCCACTTTTTTATATTTTTCCCTGAAAAAAGCGATCCAGTCCGAAACGATGATATCCTGCTGTTTTTTATCCCGGAGCTGCTGATCCGTTTCTTCCAGTTTTTCCAGGGATGCGATGTTGTCCGGCAAGGCATTGAAAACTTTGAGACGCTGAGGGTCAAAATCCGTATCAATCAGTTTTTTCTTGGCGGCTTTCAGCCCATCCAGGTTCTTCACGGCGGCTGCGTAGACCAGCTGTTTTAATATCCCGTAGCTGCTGTCCCAGAGTTTCTTATCCACCTTCATGCTCCGCTCCGACCCGTAGGGATTAACGATCATGGGAGGCAGAAAACCGGCATACTTTTCATAAACATCCCTTCGAATGGGCTGCCGCCCCAGAGACGAGTGAATCGGCCCGTCCGGATGACCCACCGGCAAAGCCCAAAGAGCCTGGCCCGGTTCGGAGAGCACAAAATCCACCAGGCGCTGGGCCAGAATGGGATCAGGTGGGTTTTTCAATATGGCAATGGGATCGGGGTTGAACGAGGTCTGGCCTTTGGGGCTAACATAAACCAGGGTATCCGGGTATTTAACCACCCGGTTGATCCCGTAAAAATCAATGCATGTGGCCACAGCCACCTCCCCTGAGGGAATGGCTTCCGCCGCATCCCCGGCCCCGGCGTAGAACTTTTTCGCGTTGCCCAGAATGCTCAAACATTTGGCCCAGCCGGTCTGCCAGTCTCCACCGGACTGGACGATCATTTCATAACTGGCCGCAGCCGACCCGGACTGGGTAGGATCAGCCAATCCCACCAGGCCATAAAAAGCTGAAGAACCGACATCTTCCCACAGCTCGGGTTTTTTTAGGTTCATTCGTTCGATCAGGGATTTGTTATACAAAAACCCGAATCCGCTCACCGCCGAACCACACCACCGATGCTTCGGATCATACAGACGGGTTCCTCCCAGAACCTCGGGGATGTTCTTCAACACATCCGGAGAGAGGGTCATGTCATGGAGAAGTCCTTCTCCGGCCATGCGCTCAAAATTATACTCCCCTCCGCCCCAGACAATATCCATGCCGGAAGTGCCCCCTGCAGCATAGACATTCCTCAGATGGTGCAGAATGGCGGAGGCGCCGCCCCCTACATCCCGCCATTCCAGGTCGACTTTTTCACCAAAATTCACGGCATGATAAAGGGAAAATGCCGCTTCATACTCTTCTTCGATATCCACATTATGGGGGCTGATGACCACAAGCTTTTTAACCGGAAGCTCATTGAATGATTTACCGTATTTTTCCCGTACGAGAGCTTCCACTGCCACCTGTTTGGAGCTTGCGGTTTCAACGGATTTTTCACCGCATCCGGAAAGGACCAAAAGTAGACTGAATGCCGCCAGAACGGCAATTGATAAGGACTTCATGCTCATCTCCGCTGTGGAATCATGTCCCGATAAAGAGGAACGCTCCTCGAGTGGTCCCCAAAGAGCGCATCCTATGATTTATTCAGTATCAGGCCTATTTTCCCTGCCAGTTGGGTTTTCTTTTCTGGGCAAATGCCATGGGACCTTCCTTGATATCTTCGCTCTGGTACATTTTCACTGCCTGATCATAGGTGGCCTTCATGGCATCCTCGATATTGGCATGGGTGAGCCCCTGGATGGCGGTCTGTTTTGTGGTACGGATGGAAAGCGGAGCGCATTCCATGATTTCGCCTACAATTTCCTTGGCTCGGGTCATGAGTTGATCGTGGGGAACCACCTCGTTGACAAAACCCAGTTGCAGGCCTTCGGCGGCACTCACGCGCCTTGCCGTGAGCATCATGTACATGGCCCTTTTCAAACCGATCTGGCGGGGAAGACGATGCATGCCACCGGCCAATGCGGCCAATCCGACTCTGGGCTCGGGAAGGGCGAACACGGCTTTTTCCGAAGCGACGATGATGTCACAAGCCAGGGCGATCTCAAATCCGCCGCCCATGGCCACGCCGTTGACTGCGGCAATCATGGGTTTAACCATGTTGAAACGTGAGGTAATGCCTGCAAATCCCGATGCAGGACCCTGAACCTTCTGTCCGGAAGCCTGGAACTTTAGGTCGTTTCCTGCGCTGAAGGCGCGTTCCCCGGCCCCGGTGATGATGCCGATCCATTGCTCCGGATCTTCCTCGAAATCATTGAGAATTTTGTCCATTTCAATGCTCAACAGGGGATGGACGGAGTTCATGGATTCCGGCCGGTTGAGGGTAATGATGGTCAAATGCCCTTCTTTTTCAATTTTGACAAATTCGTACATGTTTCTTCCTCCTTAATCGGGTTTGAATAATCTTGTTTTTTGAGAGTCATCAATACTTACACCCAAACTGATCCTGGTCCATTCCTTGGTTTTCGAGTGGAAAGACCGCATCAGCAACCTTGGTGATGTCCTTATTTTCATGGATTTTCCTGGCGCTTGAAGGGGAAATTGAAGCTTTCAGATGCCTCGAAAGACCTATCAAATCAACCTGAACGTGTCAACTTCAAATGCACGGGGCAGAGCATTCGGAATGCACGATTTTCCGGGATTCCAGATATTTTTTGATTTTCGCAGGGATTCTTGTTAGAAGGTCTATTCCATGGTTTTGAACCCGGGATTTGCCGGCCTCTCCAAACAGGGTTTGCCCTTTGGAAAGGGGTTCCATGAAACAAAAGGGGTGTAATGAAATCAGAAACTTTTACCTATGAGGTCAAGTGCCGTTCCTGCCGGAGCAAATTTAACGTTCAGCTTTTTGAAAGCCATGATAAAAATCTTTTCATGGTGGATAAAAAAGACTGGTATTGCGAACCCTGCAAGAAAAAGTATTTTGCCGAACAGGCCGAGCAGCGCACCAAAGCCCAGGAATCCTCGGGTTTTCCCCAGATTACCGGAACGGATAAGATGATCTCATGGGCGGTTAAAATACGGGAAGACCTGTTGAAAAAAGTGGATTATCTTCAGAAAAGCCTGACCTTTGGAGGTGAGGCTGAAAAGCTGGCCTCGGAAAAAGGGTTTGCCGGTCTATTCGAGGAATGGCGCAAGGAAACCGAGGCCAAATGGTGGATTGATCACCGAAACATGACCGTCAGGGATATTTCAAAACGAGTGGCTGAAATTCTGAACCCCCCGGCCTGAACCAAGAATTAAAAGCGTGGCGAGCAATGATGATTCAAGGATCAGGGTTTATTTCCCCTTTTGAATAATTTCCCTGGCAAGGCTCATATAGTCTTCAGCACCAAAACTTGTCCCCCGGTAGAAAACAACCGGCTTTCCCACAAAAGCGCTTTCAGCCACCGTGGTGTTTGCACGAATCACGGAATCCAACAGAAGGTCTTTGGTTTGTTCAGCGGTTTTCAACCGGTCCATGATGCTTCGGCTGACCCGGGTGCGATGATCATAGAAGGTGGCCACGATTCCCGTAATTTTCAGATCCGGGTTGATGTCTTCCTGAACCGCCTCAATGGTATCGAACAACTCTTCCAGGGCTGAATAGGCATAGGGATGGGTCTGGCAGGGCACCAGAATCTCTCCTGCATAGGAAAAAACGTTCACCGTGAGCAGGGACAAACTGGGCGGCGTATCCACCAGAATAAAATCATAGCACCCATTGGCATTTTCCATGGCCTCCCTTAAACGGTTCTCCCGGCCTTCAACTTCCACCAGCTCCACCTCGGCACCCGAAAGATCTGAATTTGAGGGAAGCAAGTCAATCCCAGGCCATTTTGTTTCCTTCACCACATTCTTCAATGGGTAGTCATCAGGATTCATGATCATGTCATAGATGGTGGGGCTTTCTTCCGAAACCTCGATTCCAAACCCCCTGGTGGCGGCAGATTGCGGGTCCATGTCCACGATCAACACCGTCTTTTTTTCCTTGGACAGGGCCGCCCCCAGATTAATCACCGTGGCTGTTTTGCCCACTCCGCCCTTTTCATTGGCTACTGCTATGATCCGGGTGTTTTTTTTCGCCATGCTGTCGCTCCTTTTTTCCCCATCAAGCCGCAAATCTTTTTTCTACGTTATCTTCAAGGCCACAGTGTATTATGCCCCTGTTTCCATGTTCTTCCTGGCGCTATGGATACGGTCAAGAATGCTGTCCGCCGTCAGATCCATCTCGGAAAGCAGGGTGAGGGCATCTTTTCTTGAGATCTCCTTATCATCCAGAAGCCCGGAAAGCCTTGTCAAATCCGTCATGTATAACTGAAACCTGTCGCCCAACTCGCCTATCATGAATTCCGAAACTTTTTCAACCAATTTCAAAACATATTGAAATTTAATATTTTCTCGGTAGTTCTTAAAATTATACCGAATGGATTCCACGGTTTCCTTTTTCATTCTCACCATACTCTGTTTCAGTGCGGCAATGGCGTCCTCGCGTTCATTTTCAACCGGTTTCTTGAAAAGCTTCTTCAACATTTTCAGAGCGGAATAAAAAGAAAGCCTGATGAACGCATCGGTTTTAATTTTTGCCGAATAACGCATGGTGGTGTCCGCAGGGGGAAATTTCAAACCGGAAATCCGTTTGATCATATCCAGATCCGGCCCATAGGTTGCCGCCCCGTGGTTAACACTTCCGGGCAGCCCTCCCAGGGCGGAAAGCATCTGGTTGTCATCCTCAAAGGAGTCCAGAATCATCTTTTCATAGGGGGTGGTTACGGATTTAAAAAACGTCATGATCCGCCCCTCTTTCTCCTTTAAGAATTTGATAATGGGAGGATTGATGGATTCGGCCATAAACCGGTCCACCGCCTGCCTGAAATCCTGGAATACCAGGTACAGAGTATTATTGAACCCGGTGGTTTCCAGTTTGCTTTCATAATCCGACAGGTTGAGCTGATAACCCTGAACAAATTCAAGCGCAGCACCAGCCACCCCGTCATGGCCTTCACTGAAAAACTGGTCCAGTTCTTTCTTGAGTTCGCTGATGAGTTTCTGAACCGCACCATCCAGGGTATCCTTGATGAGCATCTTGATCTGCCGAATCTTGTCCTGATGCTGATTGATCCGGTCCATGGTTTTTTGGGCCTTTGCCAGGTCCCCGGTCAAAAAATCCCGATTCAAAGCCACCCATTGTTTTATGGCGAATCCCACCACCCCGAGTTTTTCCAGGTGATTGATCAAGAGCAAGGAAAACCGGTCACGAAGGATACGGCTACTGAAAACCTCCAAAAACCTTTCGCTTTCTCCATTGGATTTGGACACGAGGTCATCCAGCTTTTCCCACTGATCCAGCCGCTCTCGGTCCTTGGGGTTTAGTT
>Ga0180732_1001365_pt1 | contig 15300 bp, 9 predicted proteins | sample KR11_01MetaG_FD_148674 | JGI IMG/M metagenome (GOLD analysis project Ga0180732, IMG submission 148674) | Groundwater microbial communities from the Olkiluoto Island deep subsurface site, Finland - KR11_0.1 MetaG | ecosystem: Environmental > Aquatic > Deep subsurface > Groundwater | place...
AAAGTTACATAAATATTCCCAGGCCCCACAATTTTATCTACTCTTCTTATGGTTTCCGTACCATAAGCCAGGGCAGCTATGGCTTGGGCGCCTCCAATTTTATAGATTTCCGATATGCCTAATTCCCGGGCAGTAGATAATAAGTAAGGATTTATTTTACCATCAAAAGAAGGAGGAGTTACCACAACAATCTCTTTAACCCCCGCAATAATTGCTGGTACTGCTGCCATAATAAGGGAAGAGGGATAAGCTGCTCTCCCTCCAGGGACATACAGACCTACTCTCTCAATAGGATTCACTATTTGCCCCAAAATAATACCCTTCTCTTTCGTGGTAAACCAAGAATTTTCTTTCTGGTGTAAATGATACTTTTCAATTTTCTTTATCGCCTCTTTTATCACTCTCAATAAATCTTCCCTTACTTCTTGGCTGGCTATATTCCATTCTTCTGAACTAACCATTATTCCCGAGGGGTTTAACTTTACTCCATCATACTTTTCAGTAAATTCAATAAGTGCTTTATCCCCTTCTTTTTTCACCCTTAAAATAATTTCTCCAACCTTCTTTTCAATATCATTAATTAAATTATCTTCGGAATACCTCTGTCTGCAGATCTCCTCTATTTTTTCTTTGTTTTTCTTATTTAAAAAAATGGTTTTTATCAACTCTAACCAATCCCTTCTTCCTTAATATTCCGCAATTTTACCTGACTCTAAGGATACAAATTTTTTAATATCCTGCAAAAGCCTGGTAATTCTTTTATGTTTAGTCTTGTAACTAATCCTATTAACGATAAGCTGGGCACTAAGGGGGATTATCTCATCAACTATTATTAGCTTATTTTCCTTTAGGGTTCGCCCGGTAGAAACAATATCGACAATCATATCTGCTAAGCCTATCTGGGGGGCCAATTCTACTGATCCATAGAGTTTAATTAATTCTACATATATTCCTTTTTCTTTAAAATAATCTCCAGCAATGCGGGGATATTTAGTAGCTACTCTTAAGCGATGTCCGTTATTTTTATAATATTTTTCTTGCTCTCTTTCCTCTGGGACAGCTAATACCATCTTGCAATTTCCGAACTTTAAATCTATGAGCCTATAAACATCTTTTTTTTCTTCTAATAATACATCCTCCCCCACAATCCCGATATCTGCCGCCCCGCATTCGACATAGGTGGGATTATCTTTAGGCCTGGTAATAACAAATTTAATCTCCTGATTATGATTAAAAAATGCAAGTTTCCTGTTTATCTCTTTCCCGCCCTTTAAATCTATCCCGATTCCTTCTAATAATTTGATAGAAGGTTTAAATAATTTCCCGCTGGATAAAGCAATCACTAAATAATTGGTATTGTTTTCTCTACTCATAAGTTTATAATTTCCTTTTTTTCCGATATTACTTCAATTCTTTTTATTTTACCTGATTGATCGTCAGCTATTATTAGAATATATTTTATCCCTCTGAAACGAGCATAGTTTAACACCTTTTCATATTCTCTTTTGCCTATCTCTAACTCTACAATCAATCCTTTCTTTCTTAGATTTTCAGCTACTACCAGGGCTTTTTTAAAATATGTTTTATTATTCTGATAATACACTAAATACTTATCGGGCCTCTCTAACTTTAATGAATTTGTATCTTCTTTCTCTAAAATTGTAGCCAATCTTTCTATCCCGATAGCAAATCCGGTAGAGGGTAAGTCCTTACCAAACTTTGCACATAGATTATCATATCTCCCCCCACCACAGACTGGGAATCCTAAATAATCAGTATAACCTTCAAATATAATTCCGGTATAGTAATCAAAATTTCGTATAATTCCCAAATCTATCAGAATATATTCTTCTAATCCGTAATCTCTCAAAAGATTATAGATCTCTTTTATTTCTTTTAGGGCAGATAGCGATAATTTATTGTCTATCATCTTTTCTGCCTCTTCTAATACTTCTTCTCCTCCCCTTAGGGTTGGCATCTTTAAGATAAATTCCTTTTCCCTATCCTTTATGTCTTCCAAGGATAATATCTTTTCCAGTAACACAAAATCTTTATTCAAAATTGCTTTTTTAATTTCCTGTTTTCTTTTCTCTTTAACTTTTATTGATTCCATAACTCCATTAAAAAAATTGATATGGCCTATATCTATAAAAAATTTTTTAAGGCCGCTGTTTTTCAAACACTCCACTGCTAAAGCAATAACCTCTGCATCTGCCTCTTTACTATTTACTCCTATTAACTCTACTCCTGCCTGATTAAATTCTTTTCGGTTCCCCGTTTTAAGATCATCATACCTAAATACATTACTTATATAATAAAATCTCAACGGTTTGGGCTCCCCTTTTAATTTAGTTGAGGTTACTCTGGCAATAGGGGTGGTCATCTCCGGGCGAAGGGCAATAATATTTCCTTCTCGGTCAAAAAACTTAATCATCTCCTTTTTCATAATTGACCCTGCACCCTTAGCTAATATTTCATAAAACTCAAAAGTAGGAGTAATTATCTCTTGATAACCCCACTTGTTAAAGACCTGACTTATTTTATTCTCTAAAAATCTTCTTTTGAAAACTTCTTCTGGTAACAAGTCATTTAGTCCTTCAGGAATATTCATCTACTTTGACCTCTTATCCTTTCCTGGTTTATTAATCCGGTAAAATTAATAAACTCTTTTTAAACTAGTCGCTAGCTAACGATTAATTTAATTTTCATTCTTTAATTCGTTAAAGTATTAACGAGTTAAATTTAGAGAAATATTAACATTGTTTTAAAATTTTGTCAATAGTAAATTGCGCGGTTTTTTTATAAATTTGTGAGCTTTGTGGGTTTGTGGGTTGAAATTTTAAGAAAGATCGATCCTGAGAAAGAGTCGTGGTGTATGATCCCTTAAAAAAAGAAGGGGGAGATTTGAATATCTATCTGAGTGAGTTTATGTGTAAGCAGGGGCACCTAGAAAAACCTTTTAGCAACTTTTAACGATGGTATTTTTGGGATAGAATAGCTAGCCTCTCTTGCATTTCTTCTGTAATATCTCCCTTTTTGTATCGCCATAGCCAATTGCCGCCAACTGTTCCTGGGTAATTCATCCTTGCTTCGTTATTAAGGCATAAAATATCTTGAAGCGGAACTATTACAAAATTTGCGTTTGTCTTGTATACCACTTCAATCAACGTCCAACAAACCTTTTCTTCACTCATACTATTATTTATGCCATAGTATTTTTCTAATATTTTTAATACTCTTGTATTTTTTGATTGTTTTAACCCTCTGTACCAAGCCAGCAAAGTGTCATTATCGTGTGTTCCGGTGTACACCACGCAGTGTTTTTCATAATCATCCGGTCCTGATTTTATCGTAGCTTTTTCATCAAAGGAAAATTGTAAAATTTTCATCCCCGGAAATCCAAATTTTTTCTTCATCTTATCTACTTCTGGAGTTATAAATCCTAAGTCTTCAACTATAATTGGCAGATTCTCTGAGTGCTGTTTTACTGCGGAAAACAGTTCGTATCCGGGTGCTTTTACCCATTTGCCTTTTACGGCTGTCTTTTCTGATGCATCGACCTCCCAGTAGGCTTCAAATCCCCTGAAGTGATCTATTCTGGTAATGTCTACCTGTTTAAGCAGTTTTTCAAAACGTTTTCTCCACCACAAGAAATTATCTTCCTGCATACATTTCCAATTGTAGTGAGGGTTACCCCAAAGTTGCCCTGTTTTACTAAAATAGTCTGGCGGCACTCCTGCCACTTTTCGAGGATTGCCTTTATCATCTAAATCGAATAACTCGGGATGTACCCATACATCACTACTATCATGTGCTACAAAAATAGGCAAGTCCCCTATAATTTTTATACCAGTATATTTCGCATAATTCTTTAATTCGTTCCATTGCTTTGAAAAAATATATTGCAGGAACTCTTGATAGCGTATTTTTTCTGCTAATTTTTTTTGATATTTTTCTATAGCTTGTTTTTCTCTGAAAGCAATATCTGTATCCCAGCGGTTCCATATTTTATTATCAAAGTGTTCTTTGAGAGCCATATAAAGACAAAAATCTGGCAGCCAATATTCATTTTCTTTTTTAAACTGCGTAAATCTATCGCCTTCTGCTGATTTGTCAAACCGAATAAATGCTTTTAAAAATAACTCATTTTTGAATTTAATTACCTTGGGAAATTCGACTTTGGTTTCTGCAAAGTTTGGGACATTCATTACTTCTTCCGTTTTTAGTAAACCATCTTCAATTAGTTTGTCTATACTAATCAGCAAGGTATTTCCTGCAAAAGCAGAAAAACAATTATAAGGAGACCCTCCAGATGCGGGCGGATTAAGCGGCAATATTTGCCACAGTTTTTGATGCGTTTTTTTTAAAAAATCTACGAAATCATATGCTTCTTTACCTAAGTCACCGATTCCATATCTTAAAGGTAATGAGGTAAGATGTAAAAGCACTCCACTTGCTTTATCAAATTGCATTTTGGTTCACCGTCTTTTTCTGGTCGCTTAGAAATTTTTTATTTTTTATATAATAATTCGTAATAATCATTTATCATTCTATCCACAGAAAAAAATCTTTTGGTTGAATCTATACTTTCTATCATCATTTCCAACCATTTTTGATGATTGTTATAATATGTAGGAATAACTCTTTCAAACAATGTATCATAAAGAGCTTTTGCATCTCTTTCATCTTGTTCTTCAACTGTTTCGGGTATATTTTCGTCTCCAATTGCCCAACCGTTAATGCCATCTTTACACGCTTCTGCCCACCATCCGTCTAAAATCGAACAGTTTAGCACTCCATTCATCGCTGCTTTCATGCCAGAGGTACCACTTGCTTCGTTCGGTCTTCTCGGATTATTCAGCCAAACATCACAGCCCCTGGTAAGCATTTGTCCAATCTCCATATCGTAATTCTCAATAAAAACTACGCTATTAGGATATTTTCTTGACATTTCAACTAAATTTAACACGACTTTTTTACCCTTTGTATCTAATGGATGCGCCTTGCCCGAGAAAATAATTTGAACTTTTCCATCTTTTAAATATTTTTCTAATCGTTTTTCGTTTTTAAATATTAAATCACTTCTTTTATAAGAGGCAGCTCTTCTGGAAAATCCAATTAATAATGCATTAAGATTCAATCTAACTCCACATCGCCTCTCCACAAAATTGATCAGTTCTTTCTTTATTTCCATATGGTTATTCCACATTTCATCTAAGTTCAAAAACTTCTTTCTCATTCTTTTGTCTACCCATGTTCCCACATGAATTGCATTGGTTATTCCAATGATTTTTGACCTGTTCTCTATTTTTGCCCACATTTTATTTGCCGTCTCCGTATGTAGTTTAGATACCGCATTTGATACTTTGGATAATTTCAGTGCTGCCACCGTCATATTAAATGGTATCCCACCAATACGACTCATTTCTTCTACTGAGAAGCCTAAATTCGCCCCCATATATACAAGCGCCTCTATATTATGCTTTTCATTTCCTGCTTTGATTGGAGTATGAGTTGTAAAAACTACTTCTTTACGTGTTGATTCCCACGCTTTATCAAATGCCATACCTGCGTTCATTTTTTCATTCATCAGCTCTAATCCAGCTAAAACTGCATGCCCTTCATTAAAATGATATATATCTACTGGAATATTAAGAGCTCTTAAAGCTCTGACGCCACCAATGCCCAACACCATTTCTTGGGCTATTCTCTCTTCAGCGAATCCACCGTACAATCGTCCGGTAATCCAGCGATCGTTATTTTCTTCTATATCAGTATCTAATAAGTACAAGTCCGCATTTCCGAAGCAGTTAACCTTCCAAACTTTACAGTAAACATCTTTTTCCCTAATTTTTACCTTTACTTTTATTCCTATATCTTCTAAGAAATCATATTCATAATCTCGAAAACAATCATATATATTCCCTTCTTCATCTACTCTCTGCTCAACATATCCCTGCTTCCACTTTATTCCTATTCCGATTACTGGTATATTATTGTCTTTTGCGCCTTTTAAATAATCACCTGCTAAAATTCCTAACCCTCCTGAATATATTTTGAAGCTGTTATCTAATCCGTATTCCATGCAAAAATAGGCAACTTTGGGTAACTGTTTTTTCATTTATTTTTTCTCCTTATGCAACTAGAAAAATATTATCCCTTTACCGACCCCAGCGTAAGCCCAGAAATAAGCCATTTAGAGGAATAAAGAAAGAGGGCCATAACCGGAACCGCCACTAAAATAGAGGCAGCAGTAAAAGCACCCCACTCCACTCTGAATTGCCCAGCTAAAGTCCAGATCCCTAAAGGCCAGGTAAACATATTCTCTCTCTGTAACATAATACGTGCCATTATCCAGTCATTCCAGGCCATCATAAAATTAAATAAAAAGACGATAGCTAAAGCCGGGGTAGAAAGGGGCAGGATGATACGAAAGAATGTCCCCATCTGGGAGGCACCATCTATCTTTGCCGCCTCCTCTAACTCCCGAGGGATAGTGTCATAATATCCTTTTAAGATCCAGATACTAAAGGGCACTGAACTAACCGAGTAAGCCAGAGCTAATCCCCGATAAGAATTAATAAGTTGAAACTTTACTGCCAGAATGTAGATGGGTACAATTAACATAGCCGCCGGAATCATCTGGGTAGTAAGCAAGAAAAATAAGCCAGGGACACGGCCAGGAAATTTCCAACGGGAAAAGGCATAAGCCGAAGTAGAAGCTAAAATAAGACCAATGAATGCTGTAGTTATGGTTATAGCCAAGCTATTCCAAAGCCACAATAAAAAAGGTTTTTCAAAAATAATTCTATAATAACTGTAAAGTGAAGCATCCTTCGGAATAATAGCCAGGGAGGTAGAAAGTAAACGGTCACCTGGACGAAGCGATACACTGATAATACGCAACACAGGGTAGACCGCAATAGCACAAGCAACTATTAAAGTTAAGTGAATAACCATCCTTTTAAATGGGCTATCACCACGACTTGGCGAAATAAAAAATCGATAAATATTACTTTGTTTATTTTTGTTTTTCATGTTTATTCATATGCTCCTTTCAACCCATGGGTTATTCGGATATAAACTGAAGCTATGATAAAAAGGACAATAAAGATTATCATAGCAAAAGCAGCAGAAAAGCCATAACGGTGGTATTCAAAGGCTGCTCTAAATAGAGCGGTAACTAAAATATCAGTAGTCTCCAGTTCATTAGCATTAATCATATATGGAACATTAAAATTATTAAAAGTCCAGATTATGCCTAAAACAACTGCCGGGGTAAGTACCGGTTTTAGTAAAGGTAAGGTAATATTACGAAACTGCTGCCACCGGGAAGCACCATCAATCTCGGCAGCATCATAGAACTCTAAAGGAATGCTTTGCAACCCTCCCAGGATAATAATCATCATAAAAGGGATACCCAGCCAGATGTTGGTAATACAGGCTGCCGCAAAGTTCCAGAAGGGACTAATCATCCATTGAATGGGCTGCATCCCTATACTTTTTAACATCACATTGATAAAACCATATTCATAATGAAATTCACCCTTCCAGGCTAATACGGCTATAATCTGGGGAACTGCCCAGGGGCAAACTAATAAAGCACGATAAAAGCCCCGTCCCCGCATTTGGCGATTGAGGAGTATAGCTAATCCCAGACCTCCGGCCAGGTGAAAAACCACATTAACAGCTGTCCATAGGAGAGTACGAAAAAGCAAGGGGAAAAATCTAATCTGTTTTAATACCGGTTCGGAAAAGATTAATCCAAAATTTTTCAATCCCTGAGCCCAGCTTAAAGTATAACTCCGAAAATGTCGCAGGCTCATATTGGTAAAAGCTAATCGCACTTCATAACCGATAGGATAGATAACCAACATAGTTAAGCCGAAGATTGCTGCTATCATTAACATATATGGCAGGGTATATTTACTCTTAAAGATTTTACCTAACACCAGGTAAACCAGGATCTCAAGAATTATGGTGCCTAAAATTATATAAAGCACCATACTCCCCAACTCTTTTATGGTGTTTACAGCAACTTCGGCGGTTAAAGCTTCCATTCTATCCTCCCTTGCCTTATCAAGACCGTTCCACTTAGTAAAAGGATTACGAGGGACGAAAAAATCGTCCCTCGTCTTTGTTTTAACTAAATTTATTCCAGACTCTTTATGCAGGATTCAGCACTTGACTGCATTAATTTAGCGGCATCTTCAGGAGACTTAGTATCAGCTAATACTGCCAACATTTCAGGTTTCATAGAGTCCCAATTACAACGCATCTCTAATACTGTAGGCATCGGTGTACCTACGACCATCTGGTCAGCAGAACCCTTAAGAATAGGATTCTCAGTGATCAATGGATCTTCTAAGGCTTCCTTTACAGCCGGTAAACGATTCAACAATTTGACCCCCTCTAACTGTTTTTCTTTAGAGGATACAAAGCCGATGAAATCTTGAGCTGCTTTCAGTTTGTCTCCGGAAATACCCTTAGTTAACATAAAGTATACTCCACTGGTATAAGGTTTAGGCCACTCACCGGTAGCAGAAACTTTAGGAATGCGAGCTACTCCTAAATCATCACCTAATACACTGACATAACCACTTATTGACCAATCACCATTAATAATCATGGCAGCCTTTCCTTCTTTAAATAGGGTATCAGCTGCATCATAATCACACTCTGGAGGCACAATCTTGGCATCAAACTTCATGTCATGTAAGAATTTTAGAGTCGCAATCATCTCTGGAGTGTTGAGGGTAGGTGTAACTCCGTCTTCGGCAAAAACTTTTCCCTTAAAACCTCCCAACCAGGGGACTAACCAGAAAGGTTCGGTCTGATTCCACACCAGGGCATAATTTCCTCCGGTGGTCAGCTTTTTACCTACGGCAAACAATTCATCTGTATCTTTGGGAGCCTCTGCGATAAGTTTCTTATTGTAAAGAAGCATTAATTGGTTACCATTGGAAATGGGAATACCCCAATATTTTCCTTCTAACTTCACCGCATCCATAGCTGACTCTACATACATATTTAAGTCAAACAGATTATCGACTGCTTCAACGATATCTGCAGCCACAAAGGGACCGGCATGATCACTCACAGTCCACAAAATATCCGGAGCAGCACCGGCCAGACTGGCAGTTAGAAAGTCCTCCCTCAAAACTTCTACATTAGTCTTTTTAACTAACTCAATTGTAATGTTTGGATTAGCTTTCATAAATTCTTCAATTAAGGATTTGTTCCAATCTAAAGCCTCTTCGCCTTCTTTAGTCCACAGTATCAGATTCACCTTAGCGCTGGCAATACCAACTATACCCATCAACATTACTAACACTAATAAAACTGTCAAAAATTTCTTCATTTTATTTTCCTCCTTTAAATTTAAAAATATTTAATGAAACACCCAATTAATTATTCCTTAAATTTTCTTTTTACCACCCCCTTTTTTTTCTTTTTTTAAAATTTCTACTTTTCTTGCATGGGTTTGCTTTGCATATATTCTATTTTCTATATATTATTCAAATGTGAATAGGCTATAAACGTTCGAAAATTCTCACCTGGAGTGATGGTATGTATATAGTCCCTTGTAATATTTCTCCTTCGGTTACAGATCGCCAATTTCCCAAAGGTAATTCAAACTTTTCTATTTCAGTCCCATTGTTAGCTACAATCAATACTTCGCCCTTGCCTTGCTCGCCTTTAAAGAAGGAAAGCAGGTTAGCTGTCCCATAATAAACACGGATTACACTACTGGTAAGGGCAGGTATTTTTTGGCGTAATTGAGCCAGTTTTTTGAAGTGAGCTACAAGACTTTCATCTGCAGTATCCCACTGGATGGGATAACGATGGGCATCATAGAATTCCTTTTCACCTAAAATTCCCCGCTCATCACCTTGAAAGATTACCGGTGCTCCCGGCAGGGTATAAAGCAGAGTGGAAAGCAGCTTTAATTTTTCTACTGCTCCGGGATTAGGTAAATCACCAAAATTACCTCCCCCCAAATCAGTAAGGATACGCCCAGTATCATGAGAACTCACTAAGTTAAAGCCCATAGCAGTAACATTTTCTCCATAGGCAGCAAAATAACGGCATAAATTATCCAGGGTACCCTCTCCATCAATACTCCTTTTGGCAAAGTTGAATAAGATATCTCTCCCTAAGGCATAATTCATAAGAGAATCATATTGGTCTCCCTGAACCCAAGAAGGATCAAGTTGCCAAATTTCCGCAATCAGATAAGCATCTGGTTTCTCCATTTTGGTAATCTGTCGCATCTCCCTGAAGAAAGCCTGTGCCTCGACTAATTCATTGGGTACATCAACTCTCCAGCCATCTGCACCAAAGTTTAACCAGTAACGTACTACTTTAAAGAGATACTCTCTTACCTCAAGATTACCGGTATTCAATTTGGGTAAACTGCCTACCCCCCACCAAGCTTCATAAGCACTTGGATCACCAGGAGAAAAAGGCCATTTATGAATAAAATACCAATCCCAATAGGGGCTATCTTCCCCATTCTTTACTACATCCTGAAAGGCCCAAAAACCTAAACCGGTATGATTGGGAACAAAATCTAAAATTACCCGCATTCCTCTTTTATGTGCTTCATTTAAGAGCTCCTGTAAATCCTCCTCGGTACCAAACTTTGGACTTACTTTCATATAGTCATGGGTATCGTACCCATGAGCGCTGCCCGAATCAAAAATAGGATTTAAATATAATGCAGTAACTCCTAATTCTTTTAAATAATCGAGTTTCTCAATAATACCAGCCAGGTCTCCGCCAAAATACTGATGACAGCAATGTTGTGAGGAAATAGGGACATTCCAATTTGCTAAAGAAGGACCTTCTTCCACCCATAGCTTATTCTGAGCCCACTGTTCATTATAGTGAAATTCATCACTTTTTAGAGCGAGGACATCGTTTTTAGGATTTCCATTATAAAAACGCTCAGGAAAAATTTGGTAGACTATACCTTGGCTTACCCATTTTAGTTGAGGAAAATAATTAATACCATCAAAAGAGAAAGATTGAGAAGGGTCTTCCGGTAGAGAAAATTCAGTGCCTTCAATAGTATGTCCTATAAAACGGTACTTCAGGGAATCTGGAAATTCCAGTGACAGGCGAAAAACTTCTCCGTACTCCCATTGTAGTTGTCTTTTCATGGGCCATTTACCTTCATCGGTAACTAAAAACACTTTAGCAACCTTATGAGGTGAGGTTTTTAATCTTATCACTAAACGCTCATCAGCAATGCACAAATAAGCCGGGTCATCAGGATTATGTACGAGGTTCACCCCTCCTGTGACTTCCTCTTTAATTCTACATATTGCATTCTGGCCACCAAAACCATCATTAATGTATCCTACGGCGTTTGGGTCTACCGGACCTCCAGCGCGGGCAGTCGACATATCTTGAGGCCATTTTCCATTAATATAAAATTTATACTGATACTCTCCTGGTTCTAAGTTCACAGTGATACTCCAGGTTCCATCAGGCTGTTCTTCCATAGGCCACTCTCCCCAACTATTAAATGAACCACGCAGACTTACTGAGACCACTTCCTCATCTTCGAGAGGAACATAGGTAAAGGTAAACTCTGCTGCCAGGGCTAAACCAATAATTCCAAAAATTATTAACAAACATAATAGCCAAAAAAGAACAACAAGTTTCCACATCTTTTTTTCTCCTTCCTTTTATTCTATTTGTTATCTTTATTTACACATTCTTATTTTTCCAGAAGATTTCCTTATTATAAGTTGGGTGGGCAATTCTATTTGCTGTGCTCCTTTTACCCTTCCCTCAATCATACCAACTAAAAGATTAATAGCAGTAGTGCCCATCTCAAAGATAGGCTGCCTAACTGTAGTCAGTGGCGGGTGCATAAAAGAGGCTAACTGAATATCATCAAAACCAATAAAAGCAATATCTTCTGGAATTCTCAAGCCCTTTTCCTTCACAGCTTTCATCGCACCAATAGCATCTAAATCATTGGCAGCAAAAACAGCAGTGGGTATTGGTGAAAATTTTAATATCTTTCGCATGGCTTCATAACCACTTTCCTGGGTACTAATACTTTCCATAGTTAATTCTTTACCATATTCAAGATTATGATCTTGTAGAGCAGAAAGATATCCCTCAAATCTTTCTTGGTTAAAAACAAATTCAAAAGAACCCCCAATATAGGCAATTTTTTTATGATTAAGATTTGCCAAATAAGAAACTGCCCGGTAAGCGCCTCTCCTATTTTCAGCATCAATATAATTTGCATCCTCATAATCTATTTTCCCGGTAAGAATATAAGGAAACTCTTTTTTGCTTAATTGAATAATACCTTTATCGTTTCTTTTTACTCCTATAAGTAATAATCCATCGACACGTCTATCATAAAATAGTTGAGAATAATTAAATTTATGTTCGTTGGTAAATAGTAAAAGATCATATTTTTTGATTTTTGCTTGATGGGCGAATCCTCGGATAATCTCCGTATAAAAAGGATTACCGAAAGTTCTATCATGGGGAGCGGGAATAATGAGACCGATTGTTTCAGCTTTATTAGTAGTAAGTCTTCTCGCCATTGCACTGGGATAATAACCTAACTCTTTTACAACTTTCATTACTCTCTCTCGAGTTTCTTCTGTAACTTTTGGACTATTATTCAGGACTCTTGATACAGTGGCTTTAGAAACTTTGGCTAACTGAGCTACTTGATCAATGGTTTTTCTCATTTTTAACCCCACTAATGTAAGCGGTTACATTCGATATAAAAATAATATCCTATTTTTAAAAAGATGTCAAATCTTTTTTTCCCCCCCCCCACTTTCTCACATTGGCGCTTTATGATATAATCGTTTAATGAAAAAATCAATGAATTGCTGTAAGGAGTACTGATGGTTACCAGAAAAAATTTCGGGCGTACCTGGTGGGGAAATGCCTGGTTAGAAGCAATGGCACGAATTGATTATGACACCAACCGCTTACCCAGGGGCAGAAGTTATGCCAACGGTGGTAGAGTACAAGAGATTCAGATTTGTAACGGTGTTGTGAAAGCAAAAGTAAAAAGTAGACAGCCAAAACCTTATCAAGTAACAATTTACTTGCAAAAGTTTGCCCCGGAACAACTCACGAAAATACAATCCTGTATCGCCGAAAATCCGGCCTTAACCTCTGAACTGGCTTTGGGAAAACTACCGGAAGAGATGCTGGATCGGCTTGCTCAGGAAAATATCTCTCTTTTACCAACTTCCTGGCAAGAGCTTAACGCAGACTGCTCCTGTCCCGACTGGGCAAACCCCTGCAAGCACCTCGCTGCAGTCTACTACCTTATTGCTAATGAAGTAGACAAAAGCCCCTTTATTTTGTTTCACCTACGAGGTGTGGAAACCAACTCGCTGATGCAGGCCGCCGGTTTTGCAGAACCTACCTCGGCTGCTGAAAACGAAGAAACTTTTATCCCTTATACGCAGATAAAAGTTCCCGCCAGAGACAATAAAAAAAACAATAAAGTCGAACCTGAGTTTTCTTCAATTTTAAGTTCTCTTTCTCAAGAAAAGGATAGTGGTGCCATTTTTACCCTCCTGGAGGAATCCCCTTTGTTTTACCCCGAAGGTAATTTTAAACAGATCCTCTTTAAAGCTTATCATAATGTGACAAACCATATCAAACAATTGCAGCTACTGGAAGAGTTCCCCAGTTGGTTAAAGTCAAATATTTGCCTGCTCGATCCGGGAATTAAGGTCTACCATCCCTTATCCGAAACTTCTTTTTTTATTTTTCTTCCCAAAAAAATCCCGGAAGGTTTGGAAGGTCCATCAAAAATAATTACCGTTCCCGAAACCCTGGACGGAAAACTGGTTCTAAAAAAGAAAAAGGGAATTCTATTGCCTGCAGCAACCTTAATTGATTACTTTATAAGACTACCACTGCAGCTTTCTTCTGAAGAGAGTTCCCCTGAGGTAAGATTAATTAGCATCGCGACTACTATAGCCTTAGCCCTGGCCCGGGCATCAGCATTTGTGCCACAGATAAGGAATGACCGAAAAGGCAACTTTTTTGTGCGTTATATTCCCCTTAACCAGGTGAAAGTCACTGAAAAAGCCCTGGACTTTCTAGCGGATCTCATCCCGGCAACCTTTCTTTATCGAAAAAAAGAAGAATCTCTTCTTATGGGACGAGATGCTGCCAGGTCTCTTTTATCACTTATTCTGACCTATATTATGCATCACTTTGCCGGGATCAAAGAAAGAAATAAGCTTTGTGATTCCTTTTTTTATGGTGCCTATTACCCGGTCCAGAACTTTACCGAAAAGCAGACCGCCAAAGTAATTACCAACTGGTTAAACATATTAAACTTAAGCGGAAATAAAATTTCTCCGGCAATTAGGATTGAAATACCTCAGGGTAAGAAAACTCTTTTTCAGTTACAGGTGGAAGTAGAAAACAAAAAAGATCCCCTCTCCCCACTTATCCCTTTAGCGGATGTATTTACGGCAAAAAAAACTGTTTTCTCGCATCCCGTTGAAATGGTGCGCTTTACCGTAGCTCACCAAATTTCTACAGCTTCTACCTATTTCCCGCCTCTAAAAACGGTTCTCAGCAGTAAGGGAAAGAAGTCACCACTTATCGACCCCCTGGAAATGGCCAGATTTATCCAAAATGGCCAACATATCTTTAATATGCTTGGCATACGCGTGATTGTGCCTAAAGAATTAAAAATACTTAGCTCACCTCAGCTGTCTCTGGCAGTTAAGCTTAAAGCCGGCGAGAAGCAAAACATTTCTTATTTTAACCTGGAAGAAATGTTAACATTCTCCTGGGAGGTGGCTCTGGGTGATCTTAAGCTAACGCGAAAAGAATTTCTCCAGCTGGTCAAATCTGCAGCAGGGGTAGTAAAATTCAAAGAGCACTATCTGTTACTTCAGCCTGAAGAAGTAGCGCGAATAGTTAAAAAGCTAAACCAGCCCTTGCCTAAACTATCTTCTGCGGAAATAATGCAAGCATCAATAACCGGACAGACCGCCAATATTTTTTTTCATTCTGATGATAAACTCCGTAAAATGATAGATGAGCTTACCAGGTTTAAACTGGTCAAACTCCCAAAAAGCCTGAAAGCAGTACTTCGACCCTACCAGAAGCGAGGTTTTCAGTGGCTTTACTCTAATGCTGACAAAGGGTTCGGTTCCTGCCTGGCCGATGATATGGGATTGGGTAAAACCATCCAGGCGATTACCCTTATTTTAAAGCTCAAAGAAGAGAAAAAACTGGACCATCCTGCACTGGTAATCTGCCCGACTACCCTGG
>Ga0180732_1001366_pt1 | contig 15297 bp, 13 predicted proteins | sample KR11_01MetaG_FD_148674 | JGI IMG/M metagenome (GOLD analysis project Ga0180732, IMG submission 148674) | Groundwater microbial communities from the Olkiluoto Island deep subsurface site, Finland - KR11_0.1 MetaG | ecosystem: Environmental > Aquatic > Deep subsurface > Groundwater | place...
GGGTATCGCCTTTTTTTAACAGTCCGACCAGCAGTTTATCAAATTGCGCGCCGGACGAAGAATAACCGGCAGGCGCATCCGGGGTCAGGCGATGGGATAAATCGCCGCTGGCGACAAAAGCGACTTTATTTCTTGCCAATTGCTCCATGGCGGAAACAGTACTTTTGACTTTTTTTGCCTCTCCGGCGCCGATTGAAGGAATAATAATCGGCGGATGAGGGCAAATCGCGGCGAAAGAAAGCATAAAGGAATTTAAATTAGTTCTTTTCTTATATTATATACCGAATTAAAAAAATAAAAAGAGGGTTTATGAAAAAAAAAGTTTTTATTAGCTTACCATGATTCTTGGAAGAATCATGGTAAGCTAACACTTTGATATATGAATGTATCAAAGGCGGAAAAAGTAAATTAAAAAAGAGGGGTTTAAGTGCTCTTTAAAAATATTACCAATAATATCAATAAATTATGCTGGAGCATAAATTATTGATATTATTACAAAATGAACAAAAAAATAGGGTGGAAATCCTGTTTTTGGATTTGCACGCCCGTAGATTTAAATTTTATTTTTCCGTGGTTAAGAATGTTCCAACCAACAGATACAAATCCTTCACAACTAAGCCGGTTCGGGATCAGACGATAGTATCTTTTCGTAAAACACTGCTTCATTTTTTAGGAGATACGACGGCCGGAAAATTTGGAACCATCGATCACCCGAATCGCGGATTTTCTCGTATTTTTCCACCAACGCCTTTATTTTTTCTTTGGCTTCGCTTTCCATAATTTTATTTTTTTTAACCCCTTGATTTTGAAACGGGGCGCTATTTTTTGAATTTTTCCTTCAGCGCTTCTCCAACGATTTTTCTGTCGTCCCATGGAATTTTCTTTTCTCCCCAAACCATAAATTGCTCCGAGCCCTTGCCGGTAATTAAAATCATATCGCCTTTTTGCGCCAAGCCAATCGCCATTACGATCGCTTCTTTCCGGTCCAAAATCCTGAATAAATTTTTGCCCAAAATTTTGTTTTTGATTCCGCTTATCACCTGCTCCATAATATCTTCGGGGTCTTCGGAATACGGATCCTCGTTGGTAACTATTACAATATCGGAAAATTGGTCAGCTAAAGCGCCGGCTTTCGCGCGGTAGGTCTTGTCCCTGTCCCCTGTTCCGCCCAAAACCGCAATCAGGCGATTTTTTACATACGGCTTTACCGCTTCATAAACATTTTTTAACGAATCCGGCGAATGAGCGTAATCAACTATGACTTCAAATTCCTGTTTTTCTCCGGCAAAAATTCTTTCCATTCTTCCTGGAACACTTTTTATTTTCCCCAGCGCGTTTTTAATTTTTTGCGGATCAATGTCCGCCGAAAGCCCGACAGCAATAGCTGCCAAGGCGTTGTAAATATTGAATTTTCCCGGGATTTTCAAAGCAAACTCGCCTAAATTTTTACCCTGTGAAATCCCGCTCTGCGGGAATTTCGCCAGAGGCGAAATTATTTCACGGGGTGAATTTTTAAAAACCGCCCTGAATTTTGTTTCGTCTTTGCTAATTTCTATATTACGACATCGCAAGTCGTTATGCTCTCCAAAACCGAAGCTTAAAAATATAAGTTTTGAAAATTTGGGATTTGAGATTTGGGATTTGTTTATAATTTGGGATTTGAGATTTGGGATTTGTTTATCGTCTCCATTGATTATCACCGTTTCTGTTTTGTCACCAATCATTTTTAAATGAATATCCCGATATTCCGCCGCGTCTTTGTGGTAATCCAAATGGTCGGGCATCAGATTTGTTATCACAACCGTTTTGAAATCAACCCCGTATAAGCGGTGTTGTTTTAGGGCGTGCGAGGAAACTTCAATCACGACCCAGTCGCATTTTTTTCTGGCCGCTTCGGTTAAAAATTTTTGCAAAAAAAACGGCGAGGGCGTGGTAAGCTTGATCGTATTGAGCGACTCCTCGCCCGCCATTTTCATATTAGCCGTGGAAAACATCGCCACGTTAAACTCCGCTTCTTCCAAAATTCCGGCAACGAGGTTCGTGGTGGTGGTCTTGCCTTTTGTGCCGGCCACGCCGATTACCTTGATTCTCTTGCCGGGAAATCCGTAATAAAAAGCAGCTACTTGAGCGCGCAGCTTATGGGTAAAAAGGACAAAGCTGTAAGGCAGTAATTTTTTGAGAAACAGCTTAAGGCCATATAACATAAAGCGCTCTTTGGAAAATTATTTATTTTTTAACTGATTTTCAATAACCGCTTTGAAGTCGTCAGAGGGCGCGGCGCCAGATATAAATTCGTCGCCGACTATAAACGCCGGAGTGGAAGTTATCTCAAAACCGGCGGCGGCTTTGGTGTCAGCGTCAATTTTTGCCTTGAATTTATGGGTAAACAAGCAATCACTGAATTTTTTATTATCCAGCTTCAGCTCGCGGCCGTATTTTGCGATTGAATCCTTGTCAAGCTTGTTTTGGTTCGCGAATAATTTGTCGCGCATTTCCCAAAATTTCCCCTGGTCCCCGGCGCATTCAGCGGCTTCGGCCGCATATTGAGCGTCCGGATGAATAGCCAAAGGCAAGTGCTTATAAACCAATTTTACTTTGTCGGGGTAGGCGGCCAAAACCTGGCTAATTGTTTCTTTGGCCGCTTTGCAATACGGACATTGAAAATCGCTGAACTCAAAAACGGTTATCTGCGCTGAATCAGTCCCTTTAACGCGGTCGCTCCCGCTCACTTCGGGCGGTTCCAAAAATTTTCCTTGAACAATGCCACTGTTTAAAGGAATCACATAATACTTGCCGTTTTCTTTTTGCAAAGCCTGGCTTATTTTTTCAAAAATCGCCGCTTTTTCAACTTCCGGGCCGAAAACAAGCGCCGGCAGGGATTTAATTTTAAATTCGCTGAGCAGGCCTTTTCCGGCATCCGACTTAAAATCCATTTCCTTGACGACTAAAGTGGGGATAACTGTTTTCAACTGTTTTATAACATCGGAAATATTGCATCGCACGCAATTTTTGTCGGTTACCATCGTCAAGCCGACAATCGGTTCTTCGTAATAAACCCATGTTTTTGCCCTGAAAGAAAAAATCGGTTGTTTAAACAATCTTTCATAATACGCGGAGGAAACGCCTAAACCGATTGTTAAACCAATAAGAAAAATAATCGCGCAAGCCCAATATTTTTTAAAAACCTGCCGGCCGCCGGTTTCCGGCACAACTTGGCTGTTTGATACCGCACTTTTTTCTTGCTCTGACATAAATTTTTGCTTTCTATATTTAAAGATTAAAATGGCTATTGCCAAAAAAAACAAAAGAATGGAAATATACTGCGAAAGCGTAAGGCCGAAGTAGCGCGAGTCGCATATGTCTAAATCCGCGCAACGCAGGTTGTCCAATAAAAACCTTGTTCCACTATACCATAGAATAAAAATTAAAAAAAGAGCGCCTTCGGTTTTTATTTTTTTTCGCAAAAGCCATAAAAAAATAAACATCGCCAAGCCGTTCAGCGACATATAAATGCCGACCGGATGGCGAACGATGTCGTCAATATATTTTTGCCCCCATGACAAAGCGGTGATAGCGCCAATATGATCGCTGATTAGCGCGCAGCCGATGCGTCCGATAAATTCGCCGATGGCAAATGACGGCGCTAAAGTGTCGGCGATTTTCCAAAACTTTAATTTCTTTACCTGGATATAAATTGCGGATAAGGCGAGAGCGCCGATAAATCCCCCATAAAACATCAGTCCGCCCGTATCCAGTTTAAAAATCTGCCAAAAATTTTGGCTGAAATAATCCCAGTTTTCAAAAACATAAGCAATCCGAGCGCCTAAAATCGCGCCGGCTAAAATTAAAACCGCCAAATCAAAAATATAATATTCTTTGATATTTTTTCTTTTCGCTTCCCTCAAAGCAATCAGTAGAGCCGCGGCAAATGCCAATCCAGCGAACAATCCCCAAGTATAGAGAACTATTGGACCGATATTGATTGTTTGTAAAACATAATAAGGAAGCATAAAATCAATTTAATATATTAATATTTTAGCATTCATATTTTTCTACATAGCAATACTTTTTAAAAAAATTATCTTTGTTTACTTTATCTCGTCTTTCTGACGGCCGTCTGAATCACGCTATATTTCTATTTCCTCAATTAAAAATAATTTTTACATATTTGTTAAAATGTTAAAATGTTAGAATGAGTTACTGCTAGTATGTTAATAGAGCTAAATGAAATTGTCTTGACAAACTTAATTTTTTGTGCTATTTTTATGATGCCAAAAATGGCAAAATAGAAGGAGGAAAAAATATGCAATTTGAATCCAATAGTCTATGCAGGATAAAAGGAAACGCAACAAGAATAGGTGTTGGAATAAACGATGCGGAAATCGAGCAAACGTTGAAGGGAGAAACCACCAGAACAAAAATAGGGACAAACGCGATAGGAAGAAAAACGCAGACCATTAGGGTGGTATAATGACAATAACTGTCATTGAAACGCCACATGGAAAAAAACTGCAAATAATCGTTAAAAAACAGAAAGAGGCGCCATCAGATGGCCGAGAAAAAACACATTTTATAGGAACTGATCCCTATAATGGGAACAAGGTATCCTATACAGGGACAAAATTAGGGATAGAATTTTAAAACTTTTCACTATCCAAGGCATCAGCAAACCAGTTGCTCTGCCTCTTTTTTTATTCCAAATAAACCCTCTTGATTTTTACCGGCGTAATCGGCATATCTTTTTTATCGCCGCTTTTATAGGTCGCGACTTTTCCGATCGCGTCAACCGCTTCCTGTCCGAAAATTACCTTGCCAAAAATAGTATAATTATTCGGCAATGGAGTATCCTTTACCATAATGAAAAATTGGCTGCCGTTTGTGTTTGGTCCGGAATTAGCCATAGCCAGCACGCCTTTAACATATCCCTCTTTATACAAAGCAGTGTCCGGATTCAGTTCGTCAATGAATTTATACCCGGGTCCGCCAGTGCCGTTGCCCGAAGGATCCCCGCCCTGAATCATAAATCCGTCAATTACCCTGTGAAAAATCAGACCATTATAAAGCCCTTTGTCTATCAGCCGCATAAAACTCGCCACGGTATAAGGAGCTTCTTTTGGATAAAGCTTTAATTTTATTTTACCTTTGGTGTTTTCAATTACTACAGTTTTTATTTCAGCTTCTGCATTATATTTCAATATCTCTTCTTCTGTTGGCGGCTTAATCTGCAAAGCCGGATCAGTAATGGTGTAGGCGGTTTCCGCAGTAATTTTATTTTCCATATTTTGGTTGTTATTTTGATTGGCTTGATTAGAGTTAGTTTGCCTGCCGGAATCAATTTTGAAAATCAGCCAGCCGACAACGGCCACAATGACTATCACAACGGCAAGCCGCTTGATGTCTTGATTAAAATTGCCTTGATTCTCTTGTGGATTTTGTTCCATAATATTTTTGTTAGCAGTTATTTGATATTAAAAACCTTGTTAAAAATTTTAACTTCTTAATTATAGAATTAAAACAATAAAATAGTCAAATGTAATTTGCGCTTGCAATCTTAATACTTAATGTGGATAACTTAATTTTGATTTTCGGGAAGTTTTCGGGTATAATATAAACATAGGAAAAATTGCCAAAATTAATCAAATAATATGCCTACGCTGACCAAGAAACAAAAAGAAGTCCTTGATTTTATAGCTTTCTATCTCACAAAACATGGCGTATCCCCTACTATCGCAGAAATAGGCCGGCATTTTAAGCGTGCGGTTGGAACCGTACACGAACATATTGAGAAATTGGCAAAAAAGGGCTATATCAAAAAAACAAATAATATCAGGGGGGTTCAAATCGTAGAAAATAATAAAACGATAGAAATACCGCTAAAAGGTTTTATTGCCGCCGGTTCACCGATTGAAGCGGTTGAAGAATACGAAATTATAACAGTGCCCAAAAATTTACTCGCTAAATCAGGAGAACACTTTGCCCTTCGTGTCAAAGGAAACAGCATGATACAAGAGGGAATTTTTGATGGCGATAATGTAATAATAAGAAAACAAAATACCGCGGAAAACGGAGAAACAATCGTAGCGTTAATAAACGATAACGAGGCCACATTAAAAAAGATATACAAAATTCCCGGCGGATTCAAATTACAACCCGCCAATCCAGCGATTCCTGCCTTCACGGTTAAGCAACTAATTGTACAAGGCAAGGTGATTTCAGTAATGAGAAATTACGAAACGCGCAAAGCACTGAATCAAAATCTGAACTTATTTGCTTTTAGCGATGAACTTAAAGAGTTTATTGTTAAAACGCACGGTGAAATAAAAAATAAATTCAAACCAAGCAAGGAATTTGATATATGGAAAAAAACCGAAAATAATCCCGATCAAGATAAATTTTGTACCGAAACAACCTATACTTTTTTAAATGAATTACTGCTTTTGTGGGTGTGTAAAGATAAAAAATTGCTTGATTTCGAAATTATACAAAACAAACAGCAATTAAGCGGCTTAAAAGAGAAAGCTCGGCAGATTTACTCTCATATTTTTGTAAACACTATTTTTGATTGGTATGATCCCAGCGACCTTTTGCTCCAAGAAATTACAAACACTTTTAATAAGTATGATTTTTCACGGATTGACCGCGATATACTTGGTAAATTATACGAACAGTTTATAACTCGCGAAGAACGAAAGCGGCTGGGACAATTTTATACTCCAGAAGCCATTATTGACTATATTTTGGATCAAACTGGTTATACCAATAATATTGAGAATAAAAAAATTATTGATATCTCGTGCGGATCGGGCGGTTTTACAACACGCGCCGCAACAAGGTTAATCGTTAAATTGAAAAAAAACGGCAATAAAGAACTGGTTATTAAAAAAGTTATTAATAACATCTATGGTTTAGACATCAATCCTTTCGCTTGTTATCTTGCAGAAACTAATATGCTAATACAACTGCTTGATTTAATCGTTGAAGCAAAACAAAAAAATCCTGAATATAAAGTTCCAAAAATAAAAATATTTCAAACAAATACCATAGAAACTCCATCTTTGTTAAGCGCCGAAGAACAAGAAATTTATGATATAAAAAATAAAGCCGGTAAATTTTCCGATGGCTTTGATTTTGTCGTTGGCAATCCGCCTTATCTGGAAGCCAAAAAAATGGATAAAAAAACAAAAAAACTTTGCGCGGAAACTTGTCCCAATATAACAAGCGGGGCTTTTGATTTATTTGTTTGTTTTATTGATAAAGGACTGCGTCTATTAAAAAATGGCGGCAAGTTCGGGTACATTATTCCAAATAAATTTTTAATCGCCAACTACGCAAAAAAGATGCGAGAAAAACTGCTAAATAAATACTCAATGAAAGAGATAATAGATGTATCTGAGTGCGAAGTTTTTGAAAATGTATCAGTATATCCCGTTATTTTGATTGTCAAGAATAAAAAAACGAAAAATAACACAATTATAACTGCGGAGAAAATTACCAGCACAAAGGAACTTGAAAATAAAAGTTTTATTACCAGGGAAATACGGCAAGATATTTACAGAAGAGATGATTTGGTATTTTTTATACTACCAAGCGACAAAAAGCAAAACTCCCTGTTAGTGAAGCTGCTCAGCGATAAATATAAAACGCTTGACAATTATCTCGCGGTAAAATGGACTATCTCGTTTCACGCTACTGGATTGCGCGAAAAATTTTTATTCCCGAATAAACCGCAATCTGAATTTGCGAAAAAACTGATTGGCGGCAAGTCTTTTGCGGGCAATGATGATATAAAAAGATACAAATTAGAATGGGGCGGATGGTGGATTGATTACAATGAAAAACTTGCAAAAAAATATAAAAACCAATTGCCGCCAAAAAGCTTGTTTGAACAAAAAAAATTAATTATTTGCCAGAATGCTTTAAGATTGCGAGCCGCATACGATGATAGAGGTTTTTATTGTAAAGACACTTTTTTTGTCGCCCTTTTAAATGATAACCTAAAAAATAATTTTGATCTGAAATTTTTTCTTGCCATCCTAAACTCAAAATTGCTTCACTACTACTATGCCAATATCTATAAAGGCACTCATGTAGCCGGAGGTTATTTGCATTACTTAATCGGCTATCTTTACAGCTTGCCCGTTGCTGGACCGACAAAAAAGCAGCAACATGATATTGTTGCTTTGGTGAATAAAATTTTAGAAGCCGAAAATGAAGCGACTTTTAACGAAATTGACAGCCAAATAGACAAACTGATTTATAATCTCTATAATTTAAGCGAGAAAGAAATTGAAACAGTAAATATGTTTATTTAAAATTCGTCAAAAAATTTTCAATATATTTTTTGAAATTTATTAAATTTTTCTTAACTGGTTTATTCTCTTTATCTTTTCTCTTTCCATCTCTAATTACGAATATTTCATCAACCCTATGTTTCAAATCTGAATTTTTTAATAAATATGCCCAACCATTGGTTAATTCCAATACTTCAGAAAAAACACAAAATTTTATATCTTCCAGCAAATTAGCGGATTTAGAAATATCATCTTTTATTATTCTAGATTCTCCAATCAATTCCTTCATTCTTATCATATCAATATATTCTTTGCATTCGATTATCATTAGTGGCTTATTGTCGGATTTTCTAAAAATAACACAGTCGCCTCCAACGGTTAAAATTTTATCTTCATTATTCAGTTTGATTACACGGGCAAACAAGCCGCTTTTTTCATTCGCGGTAATTTTTTTGCAATAAAATCTGTCTTCAAGATTGTTTTCTTTAATAACTTGGTTTATAAGCGTTTCTACAAAAAACTCATCTTTAAAACCTATCAAAGAAGAAACTTGTCTCTCCTCTAATTTATATCTCTGCGCTAAATTGTAAAAATTGTTGTAATTTAAATTGCAAAAAATATCTATCGTTTCTTTGCTGTTTTTGCCAGTAAGTTTTCTAACGGCATACCTATCAAAAACATCTTTTGCGTTTACTTTGGACTTGGTTTTATTTTTCGGCATATTTATTTTATTGATATAATTAATTAACCAGTAGCGCATAGGGGAATCGCCACGGGATTAACCCGCGGCGCCCCGCCCCATGATAAACACGGGGTAAACGTTCATCGCGGGGCGAACCCCTGCGAACAGTTTTACCTGCCCGCCGTAATGTGTACCGCTACCGGGATTTGAACCCGGGTTTCATGGATGAGAACCATGCGTCCTAGACCGGACTAGACGATAGCGGCATAAACAAAAAAACAGCTTTTGCTGTTTTTAGAATATCATAAAATAATAAAAAAACAAGATATAGAACCGAATAGGTTCTATATCGCAGCCCCGCACTAATTCTTTCATCAAAAAATCTATTATAATAAAAGTAAGCCGTTAGGCGATACCGCGCAATAACTTCTCAATAAATATTTAAACCCTCTTCGGAATTTAGTGCGGGGTCAACTCATAAGCGGCAACTATTATTCAGCCAGCGGCGGGTTGGCCATAATCTGGCTGACAATTTTCCCCAGACCCGCCTCTTTGGAGCCGCTGACTAAAATCAGATCATCTTCCTGTATTTTCGGCTGAAGCTGGACTTCAACTTCGTCGACGCTTTCAAATTCAAACAGGCGGCTTCTGTCAAAATTCAGCCGCTTTAATTCTTCATAGACGAAATTTGCCCGCGCCCCGGCGCAAAAAACCAAATCCGGCCGCGTCTCAAAAATTTTTCCGGCGATTTCAAGGTGGTATTTCTCGCACTTTTCGCCCAGCCCCAAAATATCCCCGATAACCGCGATTTTCCTCCCGTTTTTCAACTTGGAAAAACTGTCCAGCGCCCGCAGCGCGCTTTTAAAATCATAATTAGCCGAATTGTCAATTATTACGCTGCGCTTTATGCCTTCAATAACATTCATTATCCCTCTGGTCGGCTGATAGTCGCTGAAAGAACCGGCGATTTCCACGAGATTAATGCCGGTTTCCGTTCCCAGCAAGGCCGCGATTAAAACGCCGCAAACTTCTTTTTCGTTCACACTGCGGCTTATTCGCACGGGCAGCATGCTCCCTTTGTGAAAAACCTTAAAGCTGATGCTGAATCTCTTTATCCCTTTTATTCCGCCGTTTGATTGCAGAAAAATATCGCCCGCGAAAATATCGGCGTTCGGAGAAGAATAAGTGAGGATTTTATATTTTTCTTTTTTGAACAAATTAAAAGAATTTTTATCCGATGATTTTAAAATCAGGGCCGCGTTGGGCGACAAAAATCGCTTGATTTTTGTCGCAGCTTCCGCCTCATGGCCGATTGCGCCGGGCAGAATAACCAAGAAATCGACTTTAAAAATTTTTTCCAGATTTTTAATTTTTAGCAGCACCGCCGGGTCGGAAACCCTGAAAACGATTATTTCCGGATAGTCAATCTTTTTACCGGCAAGCAGAGACAAAGCGCCAAAAAATTTGCTGATGAAGTTTTCTTCGGGCGCCGAATTTAAAATCGCGCCTATCGCCTCTTTGCCTGTTTTAATCGGACTGACCCGCCTTGCCACCAAAAATTTTTTGGACAATACGCCGACAATCGCCGGCGACGGATCAAATTCGCACCCGCGCGAAAAAACCGCGATAATCGTCGGATGATATTTTTTAATAACTTGTTTTGCAAAAAAAGAAAGCATTGGAATTATGTTAAAACTCAAATGTCAAATCTCAAAGCCATATGTTAGATGTTAAATCTGAAAATTGAAAACATCTAACATTTTACATTTGGTTTTGAAATTTAACATCTGACATTTGAGATAATTTTATTTCCTGTTCGCGGGAATTTCCAGATAATTCACCATAAATCTCGCGATATCGTTAAACACCGGCACAACCGATGATTCCGCGAATCTCGCGTTTTTCGGCTCGTCAATCTTAACCAAAATCACGAACCTGGGGTCGGGAATCGGGCCGAAGCCGGCAAAAGTGTGAATGGTTTTGTCCGAATATCCGCGCTTGTCGGGAAAAGGCACTTGCGCGGTGCCGGTTTTTCCGCCAATCCAATATCCTTTTATCGCCGCTCTTTTCGCGTGTCCGTCCTCTACCACCCTTACCATCATCGCGCTTATCTTTGCCGAGGATTCCGGAGAAATCACTTGGCGCACTGTTTCCGGTTTAGTTTTCTCTTCGCTGCCGTCTTCATGAATGATTTTATCAACAATGTAGGGTTTCATCAACTTTCCGCCGTTGACAAGCCCTGAAAAAGCGGTAATAAGCTCCAGCGGCGTTATCGCGATACCTTGGCCAAAAGAAGCGTTGGCGTAAGCGATTTCTTTCTGCGAATCCATGTTGCGCAAATCCCCGGCAATTTCTCCCTGCAGTTCAATTCCGGTCGGCACATTAAAACCGAAATATTTAAAATAATCGTAAAAAACGCTTTTGTCAACCTGTGAAGAGGCGAACACGGCTCCCGTGTTTAATGATTTTTCAAGCACCTGAGTCATTGTCTGCAAACCGTTTGCTTTACCGTCGGAATTCCTTATAGTCCAGCCGTCAATTGCCAAGCTTCCGGTATCTTCATAAACCGTGTCCGGACCGATCTTTTTTTTATCAAGGGCTATTGCCAGAGTAAAGGGCTTGATCACCGAACCCGGCTCGTACCTGCCCTGAATCGCGGGGTTTTTGAAAACACTTAGGTCTTTCACTGCGGAATATTCGTTCGGGTCAAATCCGGGCCAATTCGCCATAGCCAAAATTTTTCCGGTTGCCGGCTCCATCACAATCGCGCTGCCAGAGAGCGCCGCAAGCTCTTTGCTCCTTGCTTCAAGCGCGGTCTCTACATGGTATTGTATTGAACGGTCAATCGTAAGCACGATATCGTCGCCGTTTTCGGCCGGATTGTATTCTTTGGTGCCGAAAGAAATAGGAAATCCGCCCAGTCCGCGCTCCGCCTCTATCATTCCTGTTTTGCCTTCTAGCCGATCGTTAAAAAATCCCTCAATTCCATATTGGCCAGCGCGCTTATTGCCCGAAAATCCCACAAATCCCAATACCTGCGACAAAAAATTATTTTCCGGCCAATATCTCCAATTTTCCGATTCAGATTGTATTCCTTTAAGGTTTAACGACTTGATTTTTGAAACAGTCTCTTCAGAAACCCTGCGGCTGATTATTTCGTATTGGTCACCGGGCCTGCTTAGCCGGTCTTCTATTTCTTTTTCCGGCAGTTCCAAAATTTTGGAAAGCGAAGCCGCCGCTGACCGCGCGTCTTTTATCTGAATCGGAACTGCGTAAACGAGGTATCCGGGTTTATTCATCGCGACCGGAAAATAATCAGAGCCGCCTTTGTCGCTGATGAAAATTTCGCCCCTGGTCGGAAACAATTTGCTCAAAACCGACCTTTGTCCTTCTGCCAAAGCGATGTAAACCGAGTGCTTAAGCACCTGCCAATAGAACATTCTGGATAAAATCGCGGCGGCTAATAAAAAAAATATCACCAACAGCAGGCTGATTCTCTTATCGCTGCTACTCGCTTCTGTCATAAAATATCTTAAATTGAAACGCGCGAATTAGTTATCGCCGGGCTAAACTGGAAGGCAAAATTGAAAGATACTGGTTGTCGGAAACCCGCAAAAAATTCAGTTTTTGTATTTCTTCGGCTTTTCCTATTTTTTTAAACGAAGAGTTTTCCGCGACAATAATCTTGTTTTTCTGGTTCTCTGTTTTTAGCCGGACGATTTTGTCTTCATAGGATTTTATTTCATATCCTAAAACCGCGGTGCTGTTTGTCTGGAAAAAATAGGCGGAGGAGAAAAAAATAACCAAAAGCAAAACAAAAATTCCCCACCGGCCGTGATTGGCTGGGGCTTTGGTGTATCTGTTTGCCAAATAACTGAAGTCTGATTTCATATTTTTTCCGCCACTCTTAATTTCGCGCTCCTTGCTTTTGGATTTTTTTCAATTTCTTCCAAAGAAGGAATGATTGGTTTTTTAGTGATTATTTTCAGGGTTTTTTGGTGCCGGCATGCGCATTCCAGCAGGATTTTTTCGCAAACGCAGTCCCTGCTCTCGCGGCGAAAAAAAATTTTTACAATCCTGTCTTCCAAGGACTGAAAGCTTACAGCCGCCAACTTTCCGCCGCGGGGCAAAATTTCCAGCGCCTGCGGCAAGGCCTTTTCCAGATTTTCAAGCTCGCTGTTCACTGCGATTCTCAAAGCCATAAAAATTTTCGTTGCCGGCCGCGTCCTCCATGTTTTATTGCCGTAAAATTTCTTATACGCTCCCGCGGCAATCTCGGACAACTGGCTCGTGCGCAGAATCTTTTCGGACTTTCTCCGCAAAACAATTCTCTGCGCAATCACCCTGGCCAGCCGCTCTTCGCCATATTCTTTAAAAATCTTTTCCAATTCCTTTTCCGGATAAGAATTTACGATGTCCGCCGCCGTAATTTGTCCGGGAGCAATTGGCCAGCAAAGAGTCATAATCAGCGGCTCATCGCGTTCAAAAGAAAATCCCCTGCCGCTTTTTTCTATTTGGCTGGAACTGAAACCGAGATCAAGCAGTACCCCTTTTACCTTTCCGATTTTTTCTCCGTGCTCTGCGAAAATATTTTTTAAATTTGCAAAATTATCCTGAACGAGCAAAACTCTTTCCCTGAATTCTTTTAAATTTTCTCCGGCGATTTTTATCGCTTCCCCGTCCTGGTCTATACCCAGCAACTTTCCAGCCGGAGATGTTCTTTTTAAAATTTCTTTGCTATGGCCGCCCTCGCCCAAAGTTCCGTCAATAAAATTTTCATCCGGCTTGGGATCCAAGTACTTAATCACTTCTTCCAGAAGAACGGGGGTGTGGCTCATATAAAAAGTAGATGTCAATAAGCTTCTTCGCCCAAATTTTCAATTTCTAATTTTTAATTTCTAAATAATTACTAATTCTTTAATTTTTAAACTTTTGTTTGAAAATTGGGCTATTGCCCGCCTACGGCGGGTCCGCCGAAGGCGGAATAATTTAATGAAAATTAGAAATTAATAATTGAAAATTAGTTCTCTACACACCAAGCTCTCCTAATTGCTCGGCAATATCCGAGCTTTGTTTTTCCGTTCTGCTCTTATAGCTGTTCCATGTCGCTTCGTCCCAGATTTCCAAGCGGTTGTAAAGCCCGGCGATTACCGCCTTGTCTTTCAGAGAAGCGTATTCTTTCAGATAATCGGGTATCAAGATTCTTCCCTGCGAATCAATCTCCGCGTCCATCGCTCCGGCAAGCATCAGGCGGCTGAAAGCGCGCGTGTTTGATTTGCTTATCGGCAGCTTGCTTAATTTTTCCGCCAGAATTTTCCATTCTTTCGCCGGATAAAGAAAAAGACAATTGTCAATTCCTCGGGTTATCACTACACCGCCGCCCAATTGCTTTCTGAATTTGGAAGGAATCGCAAGCCGTTTTTTTGGATCTATTAAATGCGAGTATTGTCCGATGAACATATTCGCTTCGCTCAAATTAAAAATTAAAAGTGAAAAGTCAAAAGTTTATTTTGCCCGCCTCCGGCGGGTCCGCCTAAGGCGGAAAAATTGAAAATTATTTCTTAGGGTTTTGGGGTTATCCACAATTTGTCTAAGTTTTCCCCATCTTTATCCACTTTCAACCACTATGCGTAAATCATACTCCACTTTAAAAATGTGTCAACCCCACTCTATAATTTTTCAACAAAAATAAAAAAACCTTTATTTAAAGGGTTTTTACGAATATCCGGCTAAAAATTATACACACCTTATCCACTTTTCGGCAATTCTAAATAAATCGCATCCTTCAGTGATGAAAATTAGAGCATAAAAAATTTGATAACAAATTCAACAATTGACCGCTTTCGTTTCAAGTGCTACAGTATATTAATAATGATTGAATTATAATTTATGAACAAATTTTTAAAACTTACGCCCTTTAAACTTATCTTGTGGATTTGATTCTGAATTTCTTTTGTTGGGTTCAAAGATACTTGGTCAAACCCAAACCGAACCCCTTCCTGAATCCTAACCTGATGTCCCTTTTCAAACTGGATATGCCCATAAAGTAAACCAGCTACAAAAAAAAACAATTACCATGTAGACCAATATGGTTTCCCTGCTTATTTTATTCTTCATTTTCTTTTCCTCCTTATTTTTTTCTTTCACAGCTTTGTTTTAATCGCATCTTGATTCTGTAAAAACCAAGCTGCCATTTTTTCCAAAGCTGTGAAATTTTTTAAAGAACAATCTCGTCTGTCATCCTGAGTGAAGCGAAGGATCTCTGGCGAATGCCAGACTAATTCTCAAACAAGTTGAGAGATTCCTCGTTGCACTTGGAATGAC
>Ga0180732_1001367_pt1 | contig 15291 bp, 12 predicted proteins | sample KR11_01MetaG_FD_148674 | JGI IMG/M metagenome (GOLD analysis project Ga0180732, IMG submission 148674) | Groundwater microbial communities from the Olkiluoto Island deep subsurface site, Finland - KR11_0.1 MetaG | ecosystem: Environmental > Aquatic > Deep subsurface > Groundwater | place...
GGATTTTGCTAGAAGTGAATTACCCTGGGGGTAGGGGGTTTAGAAAAATCGCGGAATAATAAAATAAAGCTAAAAAGTTGAAGTGTCTTCTTAATTTCTCTTATAATTACAACCCGGCCCGTTTTCAAACCCCCCAGCCCCCTTATCAGGGGGAGTTAATTCCTTAACGACAAATTACAACAGATTACCATCAATTATCAATTACCAATTCACTACTCACTCTTCACCTCAATTTTCATTGAAGCGTTTTTTTCTATCTTGGGAAGTTTTATAGTAAGAATTCCGTTTTTAATTGACGCTTCAACTCCGTCTGTTTTAATATCGCAAGGCAAAATAATTGAACGGGAGAAATTCCCCCAAAAACATTCTTGGTAATAATAATCATCCTGCGACACATCGTCAGGATTGTTTCTTTTCCCTTTGACAGTTACCATATCGCTTGTGATAGAAACATCCAAATCTTCAGTCCTGACTCCGCCAATAATAGATTTTATAACTATAAAATTATCTGTCTTATAAACATCTACCGTAAGCTGGCCTTCTTCGTCAGTCTTCCCCTCTCCTTCCGGAAACCATTCTTTGTCAATTTCTTTTTTTCTATAAACATTATCTTCTTCGTCATGCAAAGATTTATTCTCGTTTATATCGCCTAAAATGCTTTCACTGATATTTTCATTATTATTCATTTTATCTTCTTCTTTTATTTCTGCTTCCTCATGCTCATCAGAACCAGAGCCGACAATTTTGTCCAAAAACGATCTTTTTTGTTTTGTCATATTTTTATTTTAATTTTATTAAATTAAATTGCTAAATTGTTAAATTGTTATATTATTAAAAAATATAAATTTTTTATTGCTAAACAATTTAGCAATAGAGCAATATGATATTATTATACCATTTTTAAAAATTACAACAAGGACTTCAATTTTTCTTCTAGCTTATGCATTTTTTCCTCACTTTCTTTCAGTTTTTCTTTTTCTTTATTTACTATTTCAAAAGGAGCATTGGTGGCAAATTGCTTATTACTTAATTTTCCGTTTATTTGAGAAATATATTTTTTCAACTCTTCAATTTCTTTTCTTGTTTTCTCCGCTTCTTTTTCTTTATTTATTGAACCTTCGATATTTATATAAACTGAAACTCTATAATCAAACTGAGTCCATCCTTTCGGCTTTTTCGCTTCGCTTTCTATTTTTAGATTTTTAGCTCCCGCTAAGTTCTCAATAATATTTCTATTTTCATCTATCGCGTTAATTTCTTCTTGAGCCAAACTTCCTGTTTTAATATTTATTATAACTTCCGCTTTTTCTTTTAGCGCAATTCCATTCTCGTTTTTAATTGATCTAATGCCTTTTATTATTTCTTGTATTAAGCCAAAATTTACGCTTGTCCGAGTTGACTCTATTCCGTTTTTGCCTTCTGGCCATTTTTCAATCATCAATAATTTTTCCTTGCCCATTTCCTGCCAAATTTGTTCTGTTATAAAAGGTATAAATGGATGGCATAATTGTAGCAGTGTTTCCAAGACATAAATCAAAACCGCGTCATTTTTTCCCTGAACCTTGGAAACTTCCAAATACCAATCGGCGAATTTATCCCACATAAAAGCTCTGATTCCCTCATCACTATCAATAGCATGCGAAAACTGATAATTTTCCAGCGCGTTATTTACGACATATTTCAAATTCTCCAAATGCTCCAAAATCCACTTATCCGCCAGAGTTAAATCGCTCTCAGAAGCTAAGTTTCCTGTAGGAAGCTTAGCTTCTTTAGCGTTATCATTCACTGACATTAAAATAAATCTCGAAACATTCCATAATTTATTCACAAAATTCCTATATCCTTCAATTTTCTCTTCATAAATCCTCAAGTCATTCCCCGGACTTGATCCGACAATCATGCTTAATCGCAAAGCATCTGTTCCGTATTTTTCAATCATCTCAATCGGATCAATTCCATTCCCAAGCGACTTGCTCATTTTTCTGCCGAGCTTATCTCGCACCATCCCGTGCAGATAAACATTTTCAAACGGAACTTCGCCAAGTGTATAAGTGGTCATCAAAATCATTCTCGCTACCCAAAAAAACAAAATGTCATACCCCGTCTCCATAACGCTCGTCGGATGAAAATTCTTTAAGTCTGGGCTATTTTTAACCCACTCTTCAAATGTTTTATATTTCTCGTGATCTTGATTTAATAAAGTCGAAAAAGTCCAAAGCCCGGATGAAAACCAAGTGTCCAAAGTATCAGGATCTTGAGCATAACCTTCATCTTTTGGCGCCTCAACGCCAACATATACTTCATCACTGAATTTTGAATTTTGAATTTTGAATTTTGAATTTATTTGGGATTTGGTGTTTGGGATTTGGGATTTATACCACACCGGTATTCTATGTCCGAACCAAAGCTGGCGGCTTATGCACCAGTCATGCAAATTCTCCATCCAATTGAAATATATTTTTTCAAATCTTTCGGGAATTATTTTTATTTGACCGCTTTTCACTACTGCAAGCGCTAACTCTTTTAAACTTACCTCTTGGCCTTTTTTAATGCCCCTAAACTTTGAACTTTGAACTTTGAACTTTGAACTTACGCTTACAAACCATTGCTTTGACGGCAAAGGCTCAATCGGCGTATCACAGCGATAACAGATGCTCAAACTCTGATCAACTTCTTCAACTTTTTCAATTAGTTTATGTTCTTCAAGATATTGCGTAAATTTTTCTCTTGCCTCTAAAACCGCTAATCCTTCATATTCTTTCCCTGCTTCTTCAGTCATTTTTCCATCCTCGCCGATAATTTTTATTTTTTCCAAACCATTTTTCTCCGCCATTTCCCAATCTGCCATACTATGCGCTGGCGTTACTCCCAGCGCTCCCGTTCCAAAATTCATATCAACTTCCCTATCAGCGATAATCTTTATTTCACGCTCCCCGTTTCCCAAATTTATTTTATAAATCTTGCCAATATATTTTTTATACCTTTTATCCTTCGGATTCACCGCCGCCGCCGTATCGCCTAATTTAGTTTCCGGCCTGGTCATGGCAATCGTAATCGGAAAATCTTTTGCGTATTTGAAATAATATAAATTAGCTTTTTGATCTTTATGTTCCACCTCATCATCGGCCAAAGTTGACTCGCACCTCGGACACCAATTGACAATCCTGTCCCCGCGATAAATTAATCCGTCATTATACATTTTCACAAATACTTCCCTGACCGCGCGAGACAATCCTTCGTCCAAAGTGTATCTTTCCCGCGACCAATCGCAAGACGAACCCATTTTCTTGGTTTGGTTTTTTATGGTATTTCGCGAACTTTCAATATATTCCTCAATTCGCTTTATAAATTTCTCCCGCCCCAAATCATATTTTATCTTCCCTTCTTTCGCGATTATTTTTTCTACCTTCGTTTGCGTTGCAATTGAAGCATGATCCGTCCCTGGAAGCCATAGAGTATTTTTTCCCTTCATGCGATTATATCTCACCATCAAATCTTGATATGCCAGCATTGAAGCATGCCCCAAATGCAAAACCCCCGTCGCGTTCGGCGGCGGCATGGCAATGGAAAATTTTTCGGCATCTTCCGCCAACTCCAAATTATCCGGATTAAACGCGCCGGACTCCTCCCATTTCTTATAAATTTTATCCTCAACCTCTTGCGGATTGTAGGCTTTTGGCATTTCGGGCATAAATGTGTTGTTTTGAATTACGAAATAAATCAAGCCTCGCGGCACGGACGCAAAGTGTAAATCGGAATCCTTACGAAAGTAAGGAAGTTTTTGGCCGGATTAAGATGCTTCTTCCTGACTTTCGTCAGGATTCCGCAATATTGAAATTCACTATGCGATAAAATATTTGTCATGAACTTGTTTCAGGATCTTTGTTTTGCTGCGATAAATCTAAATATAATTTCTCAAATGTTGCATAAGGACCGCGAATCGCAACTCGCTGAATTAAATATGAATTAAACGAAAAAGAAAATAGATTCTGAAATAAATTCAGAATGACAAATTGAAAAATTAATCTTTTAGACAGCGGAGAGAGAAAGCTTGTTCTTTGTTATATGCTTCTCTATTGATAAGCGAATAACCTGGTAATAATCGGTGCCACGCAGAAAATTCACTTTTTTCAGAAGATGTCCAAAAATAAGCAAGTCTGTTTCGTTCAATATATGAACCATAATTTTCTGGTATGTTGTCTTCGGAAATAAAAACTAAACGCAGACCTGATTTAATTGCATCAAATCCACTATGGGGCTCGTATGAATATTCCTTCTCAACCTGAAGCCTTGTTCCAGCCTGACTACAGCCAGAACCATTTCTATTGCTATCACATTTATCGCCAGGATAATTCAAACCGCCTTCCAAAACATACCACTCGCTATCCTTCGGCACATGCCAACCATTCGGACAAATTCCTTGCGCGCCTTCGGTGGTTGAATTATTCATCGTTATATTCCAATCATACAATCCTCCGTCAGTTTCACAGATTTTAGGATCATTGTCATAACAATACCGAGTAATCGCTTCGCCTGCCGGATTTTTTGTAACTTTGAGATTTTCTTTCAGCCAGCACTGAGAGCCGATTTTTACCGTTTTGTAAATATTGCCGTCTATATCAGAAACAGTTGTCGCGCCACAAATAAAAGATATCGGTGTGGGTGTGGGCAGTGTTTCAAATTCTTTAGTATAAAACCCCTCATCTTCCCCTTTTATCTTCTCTTTAACATTACTCCACTCTTCCCCCGTATATTTTTCCACAGTCAATGGATTATAACCATTTTTAATCTCATCAAAATCGCTATAACCGTCGCCGTCCGTATCGGGATTGCTTTCACTGGTCCCTAAAATCTTCTCCAAATAATCCGGCAATTTGTCTTGGTCAGAGTCTAATTCCCTATCAACCTCAACTTCTTTGGCGTTTTTATCTTCTAAAATTTCTGTGTTCATTTCCAAAAACAACTGATTCTCATCTTTTTCAGCGAAAAGCGAAGAGTAGATAAAACCGGCAATAGCTAAGATTGATAAAACTAAAATCAAGATAACAATCTTCTTGATTAAATATTTTTTAGAGCCAGAACTGACCGACTCGCCCTCGCCGTCCAATTTTATCTCCGCGCCATTTTTATTCGCTTGATTATTTTGCTCCATAGTTTTTATTTTAGTTTATTAAAAAATCCGCCCGCTTCCCCTGCAACATTATCTTAACACAAATTCCGTTTTTCTCTTTTCCGGTTCCCCGAAAATTATTTTTTCTATATTAAAAGTCCCGTATTTTTCCGTTTCAAAATATCCGCTGATAGCTAACTCCATAAAAATTCCTTCTTCCAGCCAATCAAAAATCCACTCGCTGGCATATTGGGGATTTTCTTGTTCAATGCCGGCGCCTAATGACAAAAGCCATTCTTTATTGAATTTTTCTTGAGATCCTATGGGAGGAGCAATAATTATAGGCATTCCCAAGCCGGCATAAAAGCTCAGTTCGCTGGGCTTAGTCCAAAGAATATCTGTTTTTCTTAAAATGTGGCTGAATTTTTTAAAATATTCTTCTTTATCGGCCCCAAAAATTATTTCTATTCCCCTCCCTATCTCTCCGCTTAATCCCAGATTTTCTATATTCCTTTCAAAAAAAAGATTTACATCATTATGAATTCCGGCTATCAAATTTATGCGAATTTTTTTGCTGACAATTTTCTCCGCTAAACTTTTTATTATGGTAATTCCCAGCTCCCTTTGAGCCCCAGCTCCACCGACGGCAAAAGTTAAGGTTAGATTTTTCTTACTTGCTTGGCGTGGCAGCTTTTTTTGGTTTAATTCTCCGGCAAGGCTTTCTTCATATTTCCCGATATGCTTATGCTCCGGATCAAGATTTGCCAGGCGCGCGCCAAAATCTTCTTTTAGAATATTTAAATTTTCGCCTCCCAAATTTTCAAGCGGCAAAGGAAATCCGCTTAAGAAAATTTTGTCTTCCGGCACGCCGTATAATTTTAATCTCTCCGCAACTCTGTGATTCGGCGCCAGATATTTTATTTTGCTCAAATTCGGCTCATAAGGCGCCCAAGCTCGGCTGATGTCGGCATCGCAGACTAATAAATAAATATCAGGAGAAAATCCATGGATTTCCGCCATATAAGCCGGAACAAAAAAAGTGGAGATTAAAGGGATATTTTTCTCTTTTAGTTTTTCCACGAAGTGCTTTCCCCATCCTTTTTTTATTAGTAGAATAGAGCTTAAAAGCTGAAGGTTTGATTTTGACAAATCTCTTTTCGGATAAAATTTCGGAATAGCCTGGAATCTGTCAAACAAATCAAAAACGTATTTTCCTAAAATCGGAAAATTTTTGAAGCGGGAAATAAAATTATAAAACTTCCGGCTTTGGCGCCAAATTTTTATATCTTCTTCCGGGATGCCTTCATAAGCATCGGCGTTTATAATCTCTCCGCCCCAAGCCAAATGCTTCAACGGATAAGCCGCCCTCTGATGCCCATACCCCATATCAACCGCCACGACCCACGCTTTATTGTTTTTTTGTTTTTCCATATTACGAAGCTTAGCATATTAAATGGTATTTCCATATAGAGTCTGCTGATTTTTTTATGATTGAGATTTGGGGCATGTTATTTTTTACTTGTTTTAATTTTCATTTCCTCAAACTTCCCGCAAATTAGATTTTTTGGGAATTGTTTTTTGTGAGAAATTTTATTTTTCTATTTCTAAAAGTAATAATTTAATCAGCTCCAAAAAAATAATGTTGATTATTAAAAATATTTTACAAAAATCTTATCTTTCCATATTTTTAATAAAAAAACATCGCTGAATTTTACGCCAATTCTTGCCAGCCTCTGGAGGGTTATTGGCTCGCCGGCTATTAAATACAATTCTTTACCGATTACCTTTTGCTTGATTATGTGTCTTGCACAACATCTGGCAATTTTTTGCCGAAGTAGCGCCGCCTTTACTCCAAGCCGCTACATGGTCGGCGTCCATATCACTTAAACTCCAAATTTTCTCTTTGTTTGCGTCGTGCCCAATAACACAGTTGGAACAATTTGATTTTTCTATTTTCTTTGCTTTAGCGGTTTGTGATTCGTAAGTAGATCTCTTAATCGCTTCATCAAAAACTCTAACCTCAAGCAATTTTGTATCAGTAGAACCGCCTAAGATAAATTCAAAAATACCTTTGCGATTTTTGACATACGGATCGCCATACAGTTTTTGCGCTTCTTCCGAAACCTTTTTTGGATTGTACGATTTTTTATGGTATGCCTCATACAACCGTCCCCACTCCAGTCCGCACATCTCGCTTTCCACATCGGTAAATACGCTGGAAATCCAGTCAATCACACTGTTGAAATATTTTTTTAACTCATTGATATTTTTGTCGTGGCGATGAATACTCATGTAATCATCAATATTTCCTTTACTCGCCCAGTCTAAAGCCCTCTCAAAAAATGCCTGTCGGTTTGCGCTGCCCTTTATGTACGCGCTCCATTTTTGAATATTTGCATTTTGACTGTTGCTAAACTCCTCTTTGCCTAGCGTAACGAATGGTCCGGAATAGATTGCGTTTAACAATTCTTGCGGAACGAGCGGAACTCCGGCAATATTAATTGTCTTAAACCACTCTTTTATCTGGCTTTCCGTGCCTTCACATTCATAAATGAGCAGTTTTGTTTCCAAAATCTTGGCTTTCTTGTCTTTTGCCATACCGCCAAAATATTGTTCCATACCGTTTTCGTCCTTAATAGCAAATTTGTCAGCCACAAAACGTCCAACACTGGTGATACGTTGTTGCCCGTCCAAAACTTCCAGATTGTTTTCAGAAACCTGATTAAAATAAATCAAACCTATTGGGTAACCCTTGAGTATTGATTCAATAACGGCCATCTCTTTTTTTCCGCCGTCTGAGGCATAGATATAGTTACGCTGATACTCCGGCTGAATAGTGAGCTTGCCGGACAAGCCAAACAAACCTTTGCCCTCCAGTTCGTTATAGACAAACCCATCGCAAATATCTTTGACTGTAATGTTGGTTTTTAGTGTTGTTTTCATATTATTTTTTTACATTTTTTACTGCCTTGTTTTTTAATTGTTTTATCTCCCGATCAAAATCGGAAATATAATTTTTATCCTGAATGACACGATATTTTTCGTATTCTTTGAGCGCCAGCGCTTCGGCGACCTCGTGACTTACTTTTCCGGCATTAGTTAAAATTTCATACTCGCTGAATTTCAAAAACGCGTTGAGCTTTACAATCCAGTCCCGCATTGTCATCGCCTTGCCGCGCGCCGCTTGCATTTCGGCATAATCCAAATACATATTGCCGATGCGATTCAAATGTTCCAACTCTTTTTTATCCAAGTAATTTTTAGCGATCACCGTGTCGCTTGGCATAATCTTGCCTTGCGGAGATCGCCGCCATGAAGTAAGTCCCATTTTTTCTTTTTTGCCGCTAACCCGCTCCGTGATGATTTCCGCCGCAGTTTTTCCGGTGATGGCAAAATGCAGTTTGTTTTGCACGGTGGCGAAAAATTCTTTGCTCTCATAGACTTTGGGCGAATAATCAATCGCCGTGGCGTAAATATCGGTGATTTTTTGATAAATCATCCGCTCGCTGGTGCGTATATCTTTTATTTCTTCATAAAGCTCATCAAAATATCTGGCGCTGAAACGGGACCCGTATTTCATCCGATTAACATCCAAGGCATAGCCCTTGTGAATATAGTTTTTCAAAATTCCGGTCGCCCACTGGCGAAACTGCGCGCCTCGCTCGGAACTAACGCGGTAGCCGACAGCAATAATGGCTTCCAAAGAATAAAATTGTGTTTTGTAATTTTTTCCATCAGAGGCAGTTGTCAAGAAATCCTTTACAACTGAATCTGCCCGCAATTCGCTTTCTTTAAAAATGTTTTTCAAATGCAAACTGATATTCTGTTTTGTCGTATCAAAAAGCTCCGCCATTTTTTTCTGCGTAAGCCAGATATTTTCTTCCGCAAATAAAACCTCAATATTCACCGACCCGTCCGGTGCTTGATAAAACGCGATTTGATTGTCAGGCAGTTTCTTTTTCATGTTATTTTTGTTTGCTAATTAATTTTTGAATGTCTTCCTGGCTAAATTCCTTTTTATAATCAATCAATTTTGGATGCTTGATATTTCTTAATTCCTCATCATAAGTCGCCATAATATTTCTGGCGCGTTTTTGATAAACTTTCCAATTTCTCTGCGACGAAAATTCTTTAAATATTTTTTCAAATTCTTTTTGGGTCAGATGTCTTTTTAGTTTTTCAAATTCTTTTTCAACCTCGCCTGCTAATCCTGTTTCAAACGCGCCGATAATCAATAAAATTTCCTCATACATATAATTGCGGGTAAAATCTTTTTTAATCAATCTTAAAAGTTTTCTGTATTCTTTTGCTCTTTCCAAAAATAAAAATTTATAGAGCATATCGGTATAAGTTCCATAATTTTTAACAACTACGAAATCTTTGATGCAGTCAGTAAAATCTCGGCGGTATTCTTTGGTTTCATTTCTGGTTTCCCAAAATTGTTCAGTCAACTGATTGATCGTTTTGGGATCCATGGTGGCGATTCGCATGACTTTTTTAAATTCGCCTTCAACTCGGATAAAATATTTTCTTACTTGTTTGCCGATTTCGCTATTTTCAATCATAGCCAATTCTTTGGCCATATCCACGGAGAGAATATACTCTTTTGCCAGCACTCGGCCGGTTTTTGGGTCCTTAATTTTTGGCTTATTTAAAGAAACTTTTCCATTGCCAGATTTGGCGATGGCTACAAAATAATCCAAATCTTCTATAAAATCATATTTACTTATCCTGTCTTTTATCCAATTGGAAAAATCTCTGCCGACTTTAAGCCAGTTGTGCAATTCGCGCGCGTTAACAAACCTTTTCTTTTCGCCATTAAAATCTTTTTGGATGACTTTAATGTTTATTAAATCGTTCATATTTGGTTTTACTGTGTTATTTTTATTTTATTTAAACGTACCCCCTACATTTTTTCAAGATGATAGTGTAGAGAATAATTCACTAAAACTTTTGCGTATTTCTATATCTTCAATATTACAAAATATTAAATCAAAATCAGAATCTTTGAAATCCGAAGCTCTTTTGTTAAAATGTTTTTGAAACTCAGTCTTACAATAAGTTTTAAATTCAACCATATTGTTAAAATCTGAAGGATTTTTAGGATTTTTATTCCCAAATCTCAGTAATAAATGCTCAGAATTATATTCCACAAATTGAACAATATTACCATCTCCTTTTATAAGAGCTTCTACTTGTGAGGAGTCATCGAAGTCTTTATCAATGACAAAAAACAATTTTTCTCCTTTGTATCTTCTATCTTTTTTTATAGGATTATATTTTCCTTTGAATGAAGATAAATTACTAACTCCACCATTTAATTTTCCTCTTGATATGCCGATGTCCGTAATAGTTACCTTGTCGCTGAATTTGATATTTGATTTTTCAAAATCATTTCTAAACTTATTTTTAGTTAAATAAGCAAAAAGATTAAATTCTGTTGTCCCCTCAACAAGTAGTAAATAATATATCTTAAAGCTTTTCTTTGTATTCATAAGCTTATAAGAGATTATTTATAACTCTGCTAAAGTCAATAGTATCTGGGACTCCACCAAGAGAACCGAGACGATAAATTCTCTTTATATTATCTCTCTCTTTAACATCGTAATCCGATACTTTTGATATAATAATATTGTCATTTTTTTTCTCTAAGATATGCGCTTGGTCATTTTGTAAAAGATCAAAAGTTTCGTGATTATGTGAAGAAAAAAATAATTGAGCATTATTCTTGTTTATATCTTTATCTTTAAAAAGATTAAGAATAGCTATCTCCATATCCGGATGATAGAACTTGCTAGTTTCGTCATAGACGACAATACCACCCATTTTTAATATTCTAAGAATATCACCTATGTATGCTATAAGTTCGCGTGTCCCGGCAGAAAGTTCAGTGGTACCAAGGTTCTTATAAAAGTTGCTATATTTTGCTTCATAAGTAAAAGCAAAAGATTTATTCATAGGATTAACATCACTTTCTTTCTTTATAACAAGACTCTCGAAAGATGGTTCGAAGTATTTTACTACAGAATTGACCGTGCCGAGCATTTCGCTTTGTTTTTGAGTATCACTGTTAATATAGTTGACCGCAAATGCAAGTAATCCACCCAAACCACTCTGACCCATTTGAACGGAACGTTTGTCGGTAATAAAACAGAAATTAGTTTTTATTTGATTAAGATTAGAAATACCAATCTCTTCTTTAATATTTGCAAACACAGACACATCAGAACTATCATCTAAAATCACGGAGAGAAAAGAAGATTTCCTTGGCGCTATAATATTTTTTGCTAAAGCACCTATCTTTTTTTCTATATTACTTTCAAATGATATTGTATGATCTTTTCTGTTATAAATTTTTTTATTGTTTTTATATAATACCTCCTCTGAAATCTCTTTGCCTTCATTTATAATAGAAACGGAATATTTATACTTATCTTCTTCAATGATAAAATCCATTTCAATTTCGATTGGTTTTGTTTGCATAGCGATATCGTAGTTAGGAAGAGATATAACAGTTTCTTGTTTTATTCCATTAGAAGCAAATACAAATTCCTGCTGTTTTGAAACCATAATCCTAGCTGCAGTATCAATGATATTTAATACTGTGCTTTTACCTGAGGCATTGGCGCCATAAAAGCCGGAAATAAGAGAGATTCTTTCTTTTCCTTTATTTACATATCCTATTTTTTCTTTTTCGCCCCCCTCTATAAACGATACCTCTATTGGGTCCTTAATCCCATAGAAGTTACTTGCTTTGATTCTTGTTATTAACATATTTGTATATAAAATTACATTTATTAGTAATAATACTCATATATTATTCCTTTTATATTTAAATGTCAAGTAATTTTGACAAATAATTGTCTTTTTTAAAAAAAGACATATTTTATTCCCCAACTTTCTTATGTCTTATAAATATTCGAGTATAAAGTCTTTTATTATTTACATAACCCCTATCTAACTTGCCTTTCCATTTTGGATTAACTAATTTTGGAAGTAATCCCTCTTTTACATTATAATCACTTCCTAAAATCTCAAACTGCTCCGGATTATATTTATCCAAAAAACTAATCGGCACGCCCATTACGCCGTTATAATCACTGGGAATAGAATCGGTAAACGGCACCTCTATGGCATTGTAATTGTCATATTTATCATACGCTTTTTTGCCTTTAATGTCTTTGTGCTTACTGTATTTCAAATTATTTTTCATTGTCATTAATTGCAATGGCTGATGCCGTCGTCCATGGTCAAGGTTGGTGAACCAGCAAACATTGCGGAACTTCACTAAACCTGTTTTTGCGTCATAAACCCCCGAAGCGAAATCGCGCGTATTTGGCGTAAAAAAATATGCGTTGCCGGCGCGAAAACCATTTCCTAACCACATCTTATTATTTTTAATCAGTGGAAATATTTCTTTGTAAGTAATCGCATTCATACTGCCGATAATCACAAACTTTTTATTGTAATCAAAAAGTTGCTTCACATATTCGCGGAAAAGAGAGAACGGCGGATTAGTTATCACAATATCGGATTGTTTCAGTAGATTTACACATTCATCACTGCGGAAATCGCCGTCATTTTCTAACGGCGCCCACTCATTATTTTTATTTGCTTTTAACTGCTTGGCAATATCTTTCAAATTGAACTCGCCATCGCCGTCTATGTCGCGCGCTTCGTTGATAATAAATTTGTTGGCGGTTATCTTGGGACGGCCTTTTAATTTATCAGGGTTTTTGCCGTAATCAATCAAATCAAGCAAAGTGTTGGCTACGGGCGAGGGTTTGTAGCTGGTGGTGATAAGCCGTTTCAATCCAAGCTTGTTGAAATTAAGCGCGAAATAGCGAAAGAAATTACTCTCAAACGGATCGTCGCAGTTGCAATACACCACCTTGCCGCGAAATACATCGGGGTTGAATTCCAAATACGCTTCAATTTCTTTTTGAATATCACCGTACTGGGTATAAAACTCATCGTTCTTTGCCCTTTTTGCGTTTGTAAGATTGCTGTTTGCCATAATTATTTTCTGGTTATCAAGTTATAATAAAACAAAAACCTCACACCCTCTCTCTCGCAAATCCATCTTACCCCAAATCCCTCATAAAATCAACGCGAATATTTATTTTAAGCATTCAAAACTTTTTCATTTTTCACATTTATTTTAATTCGTTTTTTTGAATGTTTGATATTCTCCGCTATCGGCAATTGCTCCGGCATAGTGCCGCCTAAATCCTTAATCGTCTGGCGAACTTTTTTACCGACCGCCAAATGAGCCTGACTGGCACTTTCCTGACCAAAAATATTTTCTCTTTTCAGTTTCGCTTCCGCCTGTGTCGCGCGAAAAAGATTGGCCGCTAATTCCTCGCTTCCCATATGATCAAGGATCATTTCATTCTTTTTCAATTTCTTTCGCTCATGGATATTTTTTTGACGCAAACCGCCGTATAATCCCATATAGCCATAATCCTGAAAATTGGCGTAATTTATCACACCCGCTCTTTTGGCGGCTTGAGCCAATTTTTTGTTATGTTCTTTCATTTCCTCACGCAAAAATACCCGTTTGCCGTCTTCAACTTGCAGTTCTTGCACTTCCTGTCGCCTAGTCTGAATGGCAAAATAAGTTTGCGCCATAGCAATTTCTTCTTTTCTCGGATCGCCGTTTTGAGCGATAAGATAACAAGCGTAGCGAGAAAGATTATAATCAGAAATTACTTGACCTTGAATCTCTCCGTACTGATTGCGAGATTTTTGGGGTTCGCTCACCTGAGCGAAATGCAAACCAGCCTCTTGCTCGCTATTTTTGCAAGCTTCTTTGGCGCGCTCAATCGCCGGTAAAAACTTGCCATACTCCGTATAACCAAGCAATTTATACAAATCGCGTGCGCTCCAAAACTCTTTTCCATGCTCATTTATTTTTTTAATTTGTTCAAAAATATTTTTCATAGTTTTTATTTTAAAACCCTGTTTTTAAAAACCTTATTTTTCTCCAAAATCCACATCCCCTTTAATCTTACCCCAAACCCCTCATAAAATCAACGCGAATTTTTCTTTTTACTCAATTTTCCCGCCTCCGTTGAAGCTGCGGCGCGGCGAGGCAAAAGTTTTTTAACTTCACGATCAAAATCCGAGATATAATTTTTGTCTTGTTCTTCCCTGTATTTTTCGTATTCTCCAAGCGCTAAAGCTTCAGCCACGGCATGACTCACTTTACCTAGATCACCCAAGATGTCGCGATCATTAAGTTTTAAAAATTCACTTAGCTTTTGATCCCAGTCCAACATAAACATTGCTTGCTTGCGCTTAGCTTGCGACTCGGCAAAGATCAGATATTGCTCAACTATATTATTTAGTCCTGCGAGCTCTTCTTCGTCTAAATAATTTTTAGCAATCACCATATCTGATTTGCGTATGGCGCCTTGCGGGCTGTTTTTCCAATTAGTGAGACCTACATTTAGTTTAGCGCTGCTTGCGCGACTGCTAATGATTTCCGCGGCTGTGTTGCCTGAAATGGCGAAGTGCAATTTATTTTGCACGGTAGCAAAAAAATGCTGAGCTTCAGCGCTATTTTTGTCATAATCCATACTGCACTGCGCGTAAATATCGGTGATTTTTTGGTAAAACCTGCGCTCACTACTGCGAATATCCGCTATGCGAGCCAGCTGCTCTTCAAAGTAATCTTGTCCAAAAGTGTAATTGGGAGTTTTCAGCCGTTCATCATCCATCGTAAATCCTTTGATAATGTATTCTTTTAGTCTTTCTGTCGCCCAAATGCGAAATTGGGTTGCTTGCGTGGAATTTACGCGATAACCTACGGAAATAATGGCATCTAAATTATAAAATTTTGTTTTATAATTTTTACCATCTTCGGCAGTTATTTCCAAAATGGAAATAACTGAATTTTCATTCAACTCCCCGCTTTCAAAGATATTAGTTAAATGCTTGTTTATGGCAGGAATACCAACTCCAAAAAGCTCAGCTATCCTTTTTTGAGTAAGCCAAATATTTTCATCGCGTAAAAATATCTCCACTTTTACCTTGCCGTTTGGCGTGGTATAAAGTAAAAATTCTGTAAATGTATTTTGCTTGACGACCTGCTTCTTGTTCATAATATTTTATATATTAAACCCAACATTTTTAAATTGCTTTTTTATTTCCTCACCCCCCCCCTCAAAAAATCTTTA
>Ga0180732_1001368_pt1 | contig 15287 bp, 13 predicted proteins | sample KR11_01MetaG_FD_148674 | JGI IMG/M metagenome (GOLD analysis project Ga0180732, IMG submission 148674) | Groundwater microbial communities from the Olkiluoto Island deep subsurface site, Finland - KR11_0.1 MetaG | ecosystem: Environmental > Aquatic > Deep subsurface > Groundwater | place...
CGCCTGATAAGGGAAAAAACCCACAAACCAGCCGTGTGGCTGCCCTTGGTGAACCTGGGCAGTTCCCGTCTTGCCAGCAACAGAAACAGGTAAACTTGATAATGCATTAGCTGTCCCCTTAGGATCGGCAACAACGTTTCTTAAGCCCTGCCTTATATAATTTATAGTGCTATCTTTAAAAGATAGCGTTACGGCTCTCCTTTTAAAATTTACGACTTCCTCTCCGTCAATGGCTTTGACTATATAAGGAGTCACCAGAGTTCCTTTATTAGCAAATACCGCCATCATGCGTATTATTTGTATGGGCGTAACTAACAACTCTCCCTGTCCGATAGCAAGATTTGCCGTATCGCCATCAAACCAATTTTTAAATTTATAGATTTTTCTTAATAAAGGAGAAGGCACAAAACCAGCTGCTTCATAAGGTAAATCAATTGCCGTAGGATGAGAAAATCCAAGCTTAACCGCATAATCATATATAGTTTGTGCTCCTGTAAGAAGGCCTGTCCTGTAGAAAAAGACATTACAGGAGTTTGCAATTGCGGCAGTTAAATTTTGTTGATTGTGCGTATCCCAGCAGGAAAATTCTTGCTTTCCGATATACATACTTCCTGGGCAGGAAAACGTCGTAGATAAATTAATTTTTCCTGTCTCAAGCGCGGCCGTAGCTACAACTAATTTAAAAATCGAACCCGCAGGATAAACGCCGGTAATGGCGCGGTTTATGAAAGGCGCATCAGAATCAGCAAAAAGATTAAGTATTGAAGAGTCTGACTTCTTAACAAATACCGAAGGATTGAAATTCGGATTGTTTGCCATAGCTATAATCTCACCGCTGAACGGATCCATAAGAATAACACTGCCGGTTCTTCCCTTTAAATTCTCCTCAACTATTTTCTGAATTTTTAAATCTATAGTCAATTGTATATCTTTTCCGTTTCGCGGCGGCCTAAAACCCAACACACTCACTAATCTACCGCGATGGTCTACTTCCACGGATAGCCCGCCTGCTTCTTGACGCAAAAAATAATCGTATTTTTCCTCCACGCCTCCGAAGCCGACGATATCCTTAGTTTTATAGCCGTAATTTGCCAATTTCGTCAGACGCCAAAGGTCAATCTCATTTAAATAACCTATTATATGGCAGGCAAGCCCTCCATATGGATAACTCCTTAATAGATAGGGCTGTATTATTATATTATCCAGATCCAGTTTTAATTCTTCCAGGGCAATTGCCTTCTTTACATCTATATTTTTTGCAATTGTAGTGGGCATAAATGATGCTATATATCTATTGCGGAATGCATCTTTCAGGTCTTTTAAATTCACGTTCAGAATCTTAGCTGCCCCCAGCAGCGTCTTATCTATCTCGTTATTTCCGTAAGACGAAACCATTACATTGTAGGAAAGATTATTATCTACAATAACATTACCTTGGCGGTCGAGAATCCTCCCGCGGCTGCCCTCCTGCGGTATGAGCCTTATACAATTTTGATTACTTAAGATTCTAAATTTTTTCCCTTGTATAACTTCAAGATTTAGAATATTCAAAGCAATAAATAAAAAAATTAAGATTACTATCCAATTAACAATTCTTATTCTCATCTTTTCTTAACGGGCTAATCAATCACTAACCAATAAGGTATGCGCAAACTTTAATACCAGAAGGAAAATAAATGCGGTGTATAAAGGCTCGATGAACGAAATTCGTAAGAATAGCCCTAAGGAAATAAAGTTACCTAAAAACAGAAATATCAATCTGATAATTATATTATTAAGTATGGCAATGATGAATATAAGCACCAATTTGATATAATTATTATCTAATGTTATCTTTCTGGATAATTTTATAATTAAAAAACTCCATAAAAAGAAAAGAATAGTATGCATGCCAAATGCATTCACAGAAAAAACATCTTTTAAAATGCCGGCGAAAATGCTTAAAGATATAGCCCATATCGGCTCGAAAAATAGGCTGGCAATAATTACGCTGATTAAAAGAAGGTCCGGTTTTATATTAAATATATTAACGTAATTTAAAATCGTTGTTTGCAATAATCCAAAGATAATGATAATGGCTATAAAAATCAAATTCTTCACGGGATAATTATTAATACCTCTTCTATACTAGACAGGTTAACTGCTGGCTTTATCTGGCAATAGCGGCTTAACCCTGAAAATTCCTCTCCAATACTGATGACGCTACCTATGAGTAAACCCTTAGGATAAGCCTCAGTTAGACCGGAAGTTATAACTACATCGCAAGCCCGAATATCGGCATCTTTGGGTAGATACTTCATAATCAAAGAGCGCCCTAGGGTACCAGACACAAGACCCTCTTGACGACTACGTTGGACTATAGCTGAAACGCCAAAACCGGGATCATTGATAAGCATTATTTTACTTGTGGAATCTCCAGTCTCAATAACCCGGCCGACCAATCCCAAATAATTAATAACCACGAAGCCGCGTTTTATGCCGTGATAACTTCCCTTGTCAATAATCACTATTGACGACCAGTTATCCGCTGAACGGCCGATGATCCTTGCTGACACTACTTTGAGTTGAGTCTTTTGTTTAAAAGATAGCAGATTCTTTAAACGCCTGTTTTCAAGATAAATTTCATTTGCAGTGTTGAGTTTCTGCCTCAAAAAATCTATTTCTTTTTTTAACCTTTCGTTTTGGACAATATTCCGATGATAAAAAATAATCCCCTCAACCTCACGCCTAATTAATGTGAATAAGCCAAGGGGATATTTTAAAATCTCAAAAGCCGGTATTCTTAAGGTAGGGATTAAACTAGAAAGTAACAGAAGGAAGGAAACAAAGACTGCCGTATGGATTAAACTTTTCTTTTTAAACTTAAACACATCTTATTCTCAAAACTTAAGAATGCATCTCAGATTTTATAGGGACGGTTACTTTCTTTAGATAGCGTATTTCATTTAAAACTATACCTGTACCAACAGCCACAGCGGTTAAGGGATCATCGGCAATATGCACAGGCAAGCCAGTTTCCTCAGAGATTAATTTATCCATACCTCTCAATAATGAACCACCCCCTGCCATAACAATACCGTGTTCAATTAAGTCTGCAGCCAGTTCAGGAGGAGTTCTCTCTAAGGATATTTTGGTCATTTCTAATATGGCGCGCAAAGGTTCCTGTAAAGCCTCCCTTATCTCTTCGGAAGTGATAGTTACTGTCTTAGGGAGGCCGGCGACTAAATCTCTTCCTTTTACTTCTAAGCTCATCTCTTCTTCTATAGGATATGCAGAACCGATTTTTATCTTTGTATCCTCAGCGGTACGCTCACCAATCATCAAATTATAAGTCTTCTTTAAGTATTCAATAATCGCCTCATCCATCTCATCTCCGCCAATGCGTATGGATTTAGAAAAAACAATGCCTGCCAGAGAAATTACCGCAATTTCAGTTGTACCGCCGCCAATATCTATCACCATATTACCTATGGGCTCCTGGATAGGCAAACCCACACCAATTGCCGCAGCAATAGGTTCCTCAATTAAAAATACTTCTCTTGCACCTGCGCGCTCTGCAGAATCTTTAACTGCACGCTTCTCAACTTCAGTAATTCCTGAAGGTATAGCAATGACGATCCTTGGCCTTACTAATACACGGCGATGATGCACCTTTTTTATAAAATACCTTAACATCGCTTCTGTTATCTCAAAATCAGCAATAACGCCGTCTTTCATCGGCCTGATAGCTACAATGTTACCGGGTGTTCGACCAAGCATACGTTTGGCTTCTTCGCCCACTGCCAAAACATGAGAAGTGCCCCTTTCGATAGCCACAACCGAAGGCTCACAGAGCACAACCCCTTCACCCTTAACGTACACAAGGGTCGTGGCTGTACCTAAATCAATACCCATATCATTAGAGAATAAGCCGAGAACATAATTAACGGTTTTCTTCAATATCTCTTTAAATTTTGCCATATCCTTCTCCTTATAAATACAGTAGAAGGATTCTAACAGAGATTAAAGTCCTTGTCAAATAAAAATTTAACTAAATTTTAAGCATTCATAGGCATGGGTAACTCCTTAAGCGGGTCCTGTCTTGGCTTACCTAAACTCAACTTCGTCTCCTCTCTCGCTATCGGTGCTCGTCCCGTTAGAAATACCATCTACGCACTTGTCAAAATTTCTAACGGGACTCGTCGCATTCGGCTCGACTTCTGCTATGGGCACCCCCTCCCCTTTAATTTTAGTTCACAGAGGGGCAAGCGTTTTACGCAGAAGCCTCGCCTCATAAGAGTGCTCTTGTGCGCCTTACGCTCGTTCGGAAACGGTCTTGAGTTTATTGCTAGTGTTTGGGGGTGACGAGACGTGTTCAGAGCAGCATCTAGAAAATTCGAGCGGGTGAGGGTTCGCTTCGTTCCCAGTTATTGCCGAGAGTGAGAATTTTCTCGAAGCGAGGATTTTCTCGCTGGGAAAATCCGAGCGGTGCTGCGAGAACATGCCTCGGTGAGGACCCGCAAACATAGCGCTGGAGAACAAACCCCTAAATTATTAGTGAATAATAGTTTTTAAAAGACTTAAGAAATTAGGGAAGGACTTATTAATGCAGGTAATATTATCTATCCGGGTCTTGCCTTGCGCCGCAAGACCAGCGACAACCATGCTCATTGCAGTGCGATGGTCTCCAAAACTCTTGACCGTAGCGCCTATAAGGCTTCTTCCTCCTTGAATTATAATCTTTTCTGATTTTAGCGTTTTAATAACCCTGATATCTGCCCCCATTTTCTTTAGATTTTCTGACATCGATCTTATCCGGTCTGTTTCTTTTACGCGTAACTCGCTAACTCCTTCAAATATACTTTTACCTTTGGCAAAACATGCTGCCACCATCAAAATTGGCAACTCGTCTATTAAAGAAGGAATCTCCCCTTTCTTAACTATCGTGTTCTTTAGTCTGCTACTCTTTATAACAATATCGCTTGAGGGTTCAAAACCTACCGTACTATTGCCTAACACTTGAATATCTGCCCCCATTTTCTTTAAAACATTAATTATCCCCATGCGGTAAGGATTTAGATTAACCTTTTTTATCAAAATTCGTGAATCTGGCAGTATCGTTCCTAAAACCATGAAAAAACTCGCCGAAGAAATATCCCCTGGTATAAAGATTCTCCCGGGAGAAACCAATTCCTTTCTTCCTTTTATAACTATCGTATTTTGTTTAACTTTTATGTCTGCTTTAAATAATCTTAACATGCGTTCAGTGTGATCGCGTGTCTTGACCGGCTCAATAACGCGCGTTTTGCCTTTAGCATAAAGACCAGCTAACAATATAGCTGACTTTACTTGCGCAGAAGCAACCGGTATCCTATAAATAATAGGATTAAGCCTCCCACCCTTAATTGTAATCGGCGGATACTCTTCAAATTTGGTGTTAGGTGTTAGGTTTTTGGTTTTAGGTATGTGGCGTGCACAGATTTCTGCGCCCATCATCCTTAACGGTACGGTCACGCGTCGCATTGGCCTTTGAGAAAGAGATTTACCAGTAATCAGAGTCACAGGAAAATCCTGTCCTGCCAGAACACCCAATGTAAGCCGCAAGGTAGTGCCGGAATCACCCACAGAAATAGACCCTTTGGCTTTCTCCAAGCCATAAAGACCATTACCAAACACAGTAATTGTTTTAAGGTCCTGATTCTGTGTTATTTTTATTCCTAACTTTTTGAAAGTTTTTACTGTACCGAGGCAATCTCTACTGGGAGGGAAATTTTCAACTGCGGTTTTACCGCAACTTATAGCACTTATGATTATTGAACGGCAAGCTATAGACTTGTCACCTAAAAGAAGGATTTCTCCTTTAACGCATGAGGCGTGCCTTACTGAAAAAAACCTCATTTAGTCTTTTGCACGGCTCTATCTCCCTCGCTAACCACGTCTTTTATTGCTGGAGAAGTAAAATCTGCTGCGGACATAGACTCGTGAATTTTCTCTACCTTAATATCACCTATGTATTTATCATTGTGGTAAAGAGCAAATACATCGCCTACGCTTACGCCATCTTTGCTACCTAAATTTATTACTACAAAATTATAATCTTTATTTACCACCAATACTTTGCCCTTTAAAGAAGAAGTAACGGCTTTCTCTTTGGGCTGCTCTGTAGCTACACTACTATCTTCTGACCCAACTACAATCGTACCTAATTCCACTCCTTGAGCTTGGGTCTGTTGCTGAGTTTGTGCCTCTAACTGCGCCTTTTTAGATTCTATTTCTTTTAATTGCGCCTTGGTTTTTTCGGCATCCTTTTGCGCCTGATTGAGTTTTGTCTCTAAATTTGCCCTTAGCTCTTTCTGTTGCCCAAGGTCTGTTTTTAACTGTTGTACCTGGTCCAATGCCTCCTGCTTTACTTTTCTTTCTTGTTCTAAGGTGCCCGTTAATGTATCAATATTAGTTTGGGCATCTTTGAGTTTAAGTTCTAACTGAGAAATCGTCTTTTTATATTCTCCCAGTTTTGCTTCTGCCGCATCGTGTTTTATCTTTAGGCTATTTAAGTCCTCCTGGAGGCTCAAATTTTTTGCTTTTTCTTTTTGTAAAAGATAGAATACTGCACCGGTAAAAGATAAAGAAACCAATATTAATATAATAAATATTATTATAGGCGATTTAGCTTTCTCAACCATTCGACCTCCTCTCTCACCTCTTTTATAAAAGACCCCTATCTTTTCCTTTGGATTTTTATTATAACATCACTTATATAAAAATCAAGCACTTATTTTAAATAAGTATATATGCCGCAAACCTTTGGCGAATTCACTTATTTATAAATTCGGTAAATTCAGACGGAATTTCGCAGGAAAACTCTACGAATTTTCCTGTGCGCGGATGTACAAAGCCGATGTATTTGGCATGTAACGCTAAACGGCTGAACTCGTTATTTTTGCCATATTTTGTATCGCCTAAAATAGGGTGACCCAAAAAAGCAAGGTGCACCCTCAGCTGATGAGTCCTGCCTGTAAAGGGCTCTAATTCCAATAGACTAAAATCTTCCCCGCGTTTAAGAGTATGGTAATATGTCTTGGCGTATTTTGTCTTTTTGCCAAAACCCACTGACATATTTTTTCTTTTATAAGGGTGCCTGCCTATGGGTAGCTCAATGATATTCTCGTCGAATTCCATTTTGCCCTTTACCAATGCAGTGTATTTGCGTTTAATACTGTGTTTGGCGAACTGTTTGGCTAAAGCAAGGTGGGTAACATTATTTTTAGCGACAACCAAAAGGCCGGATGTTTCCTTGTCTAATCTGTGCACAATGCCCGGCCTGTGCGGACTAATATCCGATAGCCTTTTAAAACGGTGCAGTAATGCATTTACCAATGTGTGTTCATAATTTCCCGGAGCGGGATGTACGACAATGCCCGGATATTTATCTATTATTGCCAGGTCTTCGTCTTCATAAACTATATCTAAAGGTATCTCTTCTGCCTTAAGAATACTTGGCTTTTTATCTTCAATACATACCCTTATTTCATCGCCTGCTCTTACTTTAAAATGCGGCTTTGCTAAATTCGCACTGCTCACCGTTACCTTGCCGTCTGAAATCAATTTCTGCACAAAAGTGCGGGAAAGGCCAAGATTATTCTTTTTAGAAAACTCTATGAGAAATAAATCCAAGCGCATATTCGCATCCTGCGCCGATACCTTCAATACATATTCCTGCATATTATTTTTTTGGTTTTTTTACTAAAAGAAGTTTCCAAACGGCAAGACAGAATATTACAATACTGATAAGTTGGAATAAAGTTAGACCGAAAAGAATAATCTCATTGTCAGCACGCCAGAATTCAATGAAGAATCTCTTTATCGAATAGAATAAAAGGTAGGCAAAAAATATTTCACCTTCTTTATGAGGCCGATCCTGAAGAAATCTCAAAAAAACAAAGATAAAGACCAAAGCCAGGGAAGAATATATTTGTGTCGGAATAAGAACTAAGTTATGCGTCGGGAAATAAATTCCGAATTTGGCTATCCTGCCGAAACAACAACCGTTCAATAAACAGCCAACCCTGCCTATTGCCTGACCTAAGGCAACAAAAGGGCTCATTAAATCAAGGATTCTATATAAAGATAATTTTCTCTTCTTTAAATAAACAATGCCGAAAAGAAACCCTAGGAATAGTCCGCCGAACCATGATAATCCTCCGCGCTGAAGCATAATTATCTCGAGGGGTTCTTTTAGGTAATAATTTATATTCTCGATTATATATAAAATACGTGCTCCGATAATTCCCGAGACAAAAACTATGAAGCAGAAATTGAAAATTATATCAGGATTGATGTTCTGTTTTTTAGCCTGAAAAACGGCTAATGTTGAACTTACCAGGAAGGCTATTGCAAGCATAAGGCCGTAGGAATAAATAATGAGCGGGCCTATTTTACAGATTTCCGGATACATCTTGTTTTGCTTTCTGAGTTGTGGTTTCTGTGTTCTTTAATATCGAATAACCCAACAATATCGCCCCGATTGTTATGGCGCTATCAGCTACATTAAATACCGGCCAGATGCGAAAATCCAGAAAATCAATCACATATCCTAAACGTAATCGGTCAATAAGATTTCCTAAAGCACCGGCTAAAATAAAAGATAAGGATATATTATAAAAAGAAAATCTTTTGTATTTATTATTCCAGAGCACAAAATAAATTAAAATTACGGCAAATACAGAGATAAATATAAATAATAAAGTTTGGTTCTTGAGTATGCCAAAGGCTGCGCCGCGATTATGGATAAGCGTAAGATGAAATATCCCTTTTATTAAAGGAACAGATTGATTTAATAATAAGTTTTTGGTAGCGAGTAATTTAGCGAATTGGTCTAAGAAAAGAATGGACAGCGCGATGATTAAAATCATCAAAAAATGGCGTTTATCGCTTTTCTTTTTTTTCTTGGCATTTAACGCAGAGTCGCGCGAAGGGAACCACTTTTAATCTGGTTTTTGTAATGAGGGATTTACATTCTTCACAAATACCAAATGTGCCTTCTTCTATTTTTTTTATGGCATCGTCTAATTCATATAAGGACTGCCTTTCATTAGAAGCCAGGCCCAACGAAAATTCTCTATCATATGTATCGGAGGCGACATCCGCCATATGGTAGGTATAGCCGGATATATCTCCGGCAGCATCTTTCTGAGATTTCTTCAGGGTATCTTCCGATATATGTTTTATCTCATCGAGAATTTTTTCTTTCATTTTCAGGATTAACTTTCTGAAATAGTCTAATTCTTTCTTATTAAATTTCTTTCTCAATTTATGTTCCTCCAATAGCTTTTAAACATTTATCACAGATTAAAGGGTGATTTTTATTATTTCCGAGCGACAGAGAATAATTCCAGCAACGAACACATTTTGTTCCTTCGGCCTTCCCAACCTCTATTGTAATATCAGGCGAAGTAATAGCCCTAATATGTTTATCTAGATTAGGTAAATTTTTATCTAGTTTAATCTCAACCTGCGAAACCTTAAAAATCTCACAAAGATCATCTTTTAGGCTTTCTAAGAATCTATAACGTTCTTCGTTATTTGTCAACAGTTTTATTTTGGCATCAAAGGAACTGCCGATTAGGCCTTGACCCCGTTTCTCTTCCAATAATTTGGCGACATCAGGAATTAACTGTATGACCGAATGAAACTCGTTAGGAAAACGTTTATAAAAATCAGGGCTCTCTTTAGGCCATTCTAAAAGATGCGCACTCGCGATAGAGCTATCTTTATTTTCTTTAGACATCCCTTGCCAAATCTCTTCTGCAGTAAATACCAAGATGGGTGCAACCATTCTTACCAGTGTATTTAGTACCTCATAGATGACTGTTTGGGCTGAACGTCTTTCTATGCAACTTTTAGCATAGGTATAGAGTCTACCCTTTATCATATCCAGATATTTCATCGATAATACTTCATTACAGAAATCGTAGATTGACTTGTAGGCTTTATAGAATTCAAAGGATTCGTATGTATTTTTTACATCCATTAACACACCTTCCATAACACATAGTGCCCATTTATCTATCAAACGCAAATTATCGTAATCCACTTTATCAGTATTTGGATCAAAATCGTATAAGTTACTCAAGATAAACCTCGCAGTATTTCTGATCTTACGGTAAGCTTCGGCAAGGCGGGTTAATATCTCCTTAGAAATTCGGATATCCTCGTTGTAGTCACTTGAGACAACCCAAAGCCTTAAGATATCTGCTCCGTACTCTTTGATTATATCTTGAGGCGAAATTACATTACCCAGTGACTTAGACATTTTTCTGCCTAATCCATCAACTACAAAACCATGCGTAAGCACATTCTTAAAAGGTGGTTTTTCATCGATACACATCGAAGGGATCAACGATGATTGAAACCACCCCCGATGCTGGTCAGAGCCTTCAAGGTACAAAGCGCAGGGAAATTCTAACTCTTCTCTTTTCTTTAATACTGCCTGATGGCTTACTCCCGAATCAAACCAGACATCCAGAATATCTTCGCAACGTGTAAATTCACTACTTTTGCATTTAGGGCAGACAAATTTTTCGGGTAAAAATACCTTAACATCTTCCTTAAACCAAACATCACTGCCTGAACTTAAGATTTTTCCTGCCACATTATCAATAATAGCAGGGTCAAGCACTACCTCATCACACTTTAAACACCGGACAGCAGGAATCGGCACTCCCCAATATCTCTGGCGGGAAAGACACCAATCCGGCCTCAATTCCACCATCGCCCGAATCCTCTCTTTACCAGAAGCAGGAATCCAGGCGATATCATTCTCTATAACTTCAATGAGTTTCTTTCTTAAATCTTTATGGTCAATATTTATAAACCACTGCTTTGTTGCGCGGAATATAATTGGATTTTTACAACGCCAACAATGCGGATATGAGTGCTGTATCTTTGTATCAAAAAGCAACGCCCCTGATTTTTGCAGTTTTTCGATGATTATCTTATTTGAATCATAAACGTTTAGTCCTTTAAATTCGCCTGCTTCTGTATCAAAATTCCCCTTATCATCTACAGGCATAATAATATCCAACTTATATTTTAATCCGGTTAAATAATCATCGTTACCATGGCCGGGTGCAGTGTGCACAAGGCCAGTGCCTTCTTCGCGAGAAACATAGTCCGCAAGTACCACGCGACCTTTTCTGAAACCTAAAGGATGTTCGTAAATCATCCCTTCCAAGTCTTTGCCTTTAAAAGTTCCTATCTTCTGGATATTCTTAACACCTATCAAAGAAAGTTCTTGCTCTCTACATTCGGCAATAATCAAATGTCCTCTTTCAGTATTATAATGAGTGTAAAACAATTCTGGATGAACAGCTACCGCAACGTTGGCAATCAGCGTCCAAGGCGTCGTAGTCCAGATTACTAAATAGGCATCCGTTTGCCCGTTTGCCCGTTTGCCCGTTTGCCCGTCGGAACTGGCTAACAGGCTAACAGGATAACTGGCTAACGAACTGTCTATTTTAAATTTAACATATATCGACGGAGAAACATACTCTTCATACTCAACTTCAGCCTCTGCAAGCGCAGTCTCGCATTTAAAACACCAGTTAACCGGCTTCAAACCCCGATAGACATAACCTTTCTTAACGAGCGTTCCAAAAGCATTAATTATGCTTTCTTCATAATCAGGTGTTAATGTCAGATAGGGATTCTGCCAATCACCAAATACACCCAGCCGTATGAATTGCTCTTTCTGTATAGAAACGTACTTAAGAGCATAATCGTATGCCTTTTTTCTAAAATCTAACTGGCTAATCTGAGATTTATTTATTCCCAATTCTTTGAATAATTGATGCTCAACAGGCAGGCCATGGCAATCCCAGCCCGGAACATACGCAGAATCCTCACCCCTCATAGTTTTATATTTTACAATTATATCTTTTAAAGTTTTATTCAAGGCGTGTCCGATATGAATATCTCCGTTTGCATAAGGAGGACCGTCGTGAAGAATATATTTTGTCTTGCCTTTAGATTTTTTACGGAGAAGCCCGTATATGTTCGTATCCTGCCAGGCTTTCAAGAAAACAGGTTCTCTCTTAGGCAGGTCTGCCTTCATAGAAAATTTGGTCTGAGGTAGATTTAATGTAGATTTGTAATCCATATTATTTGATATATTTCCCAATAATGACATCTAAATCTTTCTTAATCTTATTGGGAATGACTTTTCTATCGGTAATAATGGCGTATTTAAGGGCGTCTTTACAGGCACAGTTTCTTTGCGGCTTAATGTTTTTAATCGTTGCGGAGAGTATACCCTTTGCGTTTTCCACATTCTTGTTTAAATTCTGGATGATCATATCAATAGTCACGCTTTCATGCTGCGGATGCCAGCAGTCGTAATCCGTAACTGCAGCTAAAGTGGCATAACAGATTTCTGCTTCCCGGGCGAGTTTTGCCTCGGCAAAATTGGTCATCCCGATAACATCCATACCCCAGCTACGGTAGAGGTTTGATTCCGCAAGAGTAGAAAATGCCGGGCCTTCTATATTTATGTAAGTTCCACCGTTATGTATCCTTAAATTTAAACTTCTGCCTGCTTCGTATAGAAGACTGCGTAGTTCCTCGCAGACCGGATGCGCAAATTCAATGTGGGCTACTATACCTTCGGTAAAAAAGCTCATATCCCGGGCATAATTGGTTTTATCCACAAACTGGTCTACGGCTAAAAAATCCAAAGGCTTAAACTCCTCCTTAAGGCTTCCGCAGGCAGTCACCGAAATAATGTGTTCTACTCCCAATTTTTTCATGGCATAGATATTAGCGCGGTAATTTATGTAACTGGGAGAGATACGGTGGCCCACGTCATGGCGCGGCACAAAGACAACTTCTTTGCCTTCAAGATTGCCGACAACAAGCTTGCCGGAAGGCGCTCCAAATGGCGTGCGGGCCTGGACTTCCTTTACATTTTTAATGCCTTCTATTTTATATAAACCACTGCCTCCGATAATACCGATTCTGCCCATATCTTTATCCTTTCGATAGTTCTTCTGCTCGTTTCTTTGCTGCTTTCACAGCTTCAATCAAAGATCCAGTTGCATGCAAAGCATCTAAGCCAGCCAATGTAGTACCGCCTCTAGATGTAATTTGTTTTTTTAGTTCAGAAGGCGGCAATTTAGTTTTTACCAACAATAATTGACAGGCATTGCCTGTGCCTGATGCTAAAAAGACCGCCTCTTCATGTTTAAAGCCGGATTCCTCTGCAGCTTTTGTCAGAGAAATAATAAATTCCATTTTGAATTCTTCAGGATTTTTATTGTCAGCTAGGATTGATTCAATAATATCAAAATAAAAACCAGGACCACTCCCTGATACGGCGGTAGCAGCAGCCATTTTTTCTTCTTCTATCCTTAAAGTCTTTCCCATATAATCAAATAATTCCTCTGTAAAATCAAAATCTTCTTCTGTGGCAAATTTACCTCTTGACAAACAAGAAATCCCCTGGCCGATCTTTATAGCCATATTTGGCATAACCCTGACAATCCTCACAGCTCCTAATGTTTTTTCAATATAACTTGTATTTATGCCTGCGGCTATTGAGATAAATAATTCATCCGCTAAATGAGGGCAGGATTTAATTTCACCTAAAACAGCATCAAAATCCTGCGGCTTCACTGCAAGTATTAGCGTATCGGCCATTCTGCATAACTCACCAATGCTATTCGCAACGATAATATCTTTTAGGACCGCGGTCTTACTTTTATCTTTATCGAAGACAAAAACTCTATATTTATACTTAATCCGCTCAGCAATCGCCGAACCCATATTGCCAAAACCAATTATGCCGATATTTTTTTTTGTATCTCGCATATAAAACTTGTTTTGTCGTGGGTCAGTCCCCTTCGGGGACAGACCCTACTGGCTGTGCTTGTTTAGCTATTCAAAGATTGCTCTGCCTAGTCTTACCATATTAGAGCCTTCCTCTATTGCTACTTCAAAATCGTCAGTCATGCCCATAGATAAAACCTCTAACTTATAACCCATAGGTGCCGATTCATTAATCTTATTCCTCAGTTCCTTTAACATTCTAAAATATGGCCGGGTTTTTTCAGGATTATCTACAAAAGGAGCAATAGTCATTAAGCCTTTTATATTTATATTTTTGAGTTTAACAATATCTTCTATAACTTCAATTGCTTCATCAGCTTTTAACCCGAACTTGCTCTTTTCAGGAGATGTCTTTATTTCAATCAGAATATCCTGAATTTTATTTATTTTATGCGCCTGTTTGTCGATTTCTTCTGCAAGTCTTACGCTATCCACAGATTGAATCAAATCAAAAATTCCTATTGCTTCTTTTACCTTATTAGTCTGTAAATGGCCAACCATATGCCATTTTATAGGTGTTAGGTGTTGGGGGGTAGGTGTTAGGTTATTATATTTTAAAATAGCCTCTTGGACTCTATTCTCACCGATATCGGTTATACCTGCTGCAATTGCCTCTTTTATCTCTTCGGCGCTCCTACCTTTGCTGACAGCAATAATAGTTATTTTGCCGGGGTCTTGATTAATTTTAGAGCAAACCTTAAGAATTTGTTGTCTTATCCTAGAGACATTTTCTTTAATCATCGCTCAAGAAAATCGCTTCGCGATTAGACCCTTCCTCTAAAGGATTTAGGAAAGTCTATCCTTTTTAGGATAACTTCAATGTGATTTTCTGATGGTTTGAGAAAGTGATTTATACTTTCCTATACCATAAAAAGAACCTGCGCGCTATCTACAATGAAATAATATTATACACCGGAAAACTGCCGGGTCAATTAAAAGTATTCCTGGTATAGCTCTTTAAACTTATTTACAGTATTAAGAATGGGATTACGGGTGGGCTGATAAGCAGATATGCTCTGGGGTTGAGGTTGGTATAGCGCCTGACAGATAATGCCTAAAGAAGTAACATAAGTTAAATATCTCTGGCCTGAGATACTATTGTCTTTATTAACCCAGGAAATTATATTCGGATTAGTGATCCTGCCTAACTTTACGGAAATACCCAAGCTGTTCTCAAGCATTTCCAGAAATCCTTCCAGTAATACGGTTCTTCCTGTGGTCATAAAATTATCTACTTCATCACAAGGTACAATCTTGCCTAAGCTGTCTTTTATAGTCTGGCAGATTAACTTTGTCTTGGAGGTTAATATCTCTGAAACCAGCCGCTGGCTTATCGGCTTGTAATTATTATTTTGTTTTAATAAAATTTCCTTACCGCCGTTCATCTGATTGTAATCGCCTACGCTGCCCCATGATACCTTAACATC
>Ga0180732_1001369_pt1 | contig 15279 bp, 19 predicted proteins | sample KR11_01MetaG_FD_148674 | JGI IMG/M metagenome (GOLD analysis project Ga0180732, IMG submission 148674) | Groundwater microbial communities from the Olkiluoto Island deep subsurface site, Finland - KR11_0.1 MetaG | ecosystem: Environmental > Aquatic > Deep subsurface > Groundwater | place...
GTATTGTTTTATGTGCTAACTGTCACGCAGAGGTTCATGCTGGTATTTTGAGTTTGTCATAGGAAAATGTTCGATTTTGCGGGGTTTATAGATTTATGATTTATTTCATTTGTGAAGATAACGGTGTTGTCCAAAAGATGAAGATCGGGTACACCGGTCAGGGCCCGGAGAGTAGGTGTAGGGAGTTACAGACAGGAAACTCTATTGAACTTGATGTTGATTGGTATATTCCGGGTGACATAGAGGTTGAAAGGTTGTGTCAGGAATATTTTAAAGAGTTTCATTTCAGGGGAGAGTGGTATTCGGCAAACTCCGGGTTTGATAAAAAGTTTAAATGGTTTGCCCTGGCCATTAGAAATATATGTAATGATTGTGCGCAGGAGCTTCTTGTTCCGGGTGATGCATTTGTTCCATCTATTAAGAAATGGCTTATACATGAGAAAGCGGTGGGGGCATCGTGCGAAAAGTCAACGTAACAAAATTATACCGGCAGTTATCGAGAGAGCTGAAGGATCTCCCGTTTGCGGTTGTCAAGGATGGTGAGGTTGTGGCTGTCTGTTCGGAGTACCCCGTTGATGTTATCAAAACACCCGACGAACAGTGCCCAGACCAGGGCGTATTTATGGCTTGCTGATGAAACTATCGCCGGACTTTCCTATAAAGTTGCAGTTTTTATTTAATCCGCACAGGTACAAGGTTGCCCGTGGTGGCCGTGGTGGGTCGAAATCTTGGGGGTTTGCAAGGGCCATACTTGTTTTGGGGGCCGCGAAGAAGATTCGGGTTCTATGCGCCCGTGAGGTTCAGTTGTCCATAAAAAATTCAGTTCACAAACTGTTGTCGGATCAAGTTGAGCTGATGGGGTTATCCGGGCATTACAGGGTATTAGAATCGGAAATCAGGGGAACAAACGGAACAAACATATCCTTTTCCGGGCTATCTGCTCATACGGTTGAATCCATCAAGTCGTTTGAGGCCGTGGATATTTGCTGGGTGGAAGAGGGGCAGACGGTTTCCAAGCGGTCGTGGGACATCCTGTTACCGACAATACGAAAAGAGGGGTCGGAGGTTTGGGTGTCATACAACCCAGACCTGGAGACGGACGAGACGCACCAGCGTTTTACGGTTCACCCTATGCCGGATACCATAAACGTCGAGATTAACTGGCGGGACAATCCGTGGTTTAGCGATGTGTCCGACAAGCAGCGGCGGCATTGCCAGCAATTCGATCCTGACAATTACGACAATATTTGGGAGGGCAAGTGCAAGCCGGCGGTCGAGGGCGCGATTTATTATAAGCAGATCCAAGAGGTTGAGGCCCAGGGCCGCATTTGCAATGTACCCTATGACGCATTTTTAAAGGTTCATATTGTAATGGATCTTGGCTGGGACGATAGCCTATCTGCGGCATTGGTTCAGAAGAACACGTCCGAGATCAGGATAATTGAATATATCGAGGCGTCTCATACCAAACTGGATGTATTTTCGTCTGAGCTAAGAACGAGGCCGTACAACTGGGGTAAGGTTTGGCTGCCTCACGATGGGTTTTCCGGTAGCCTTAATTCCGGGGGTAAAAGCACTTATGATTTACTAAAAGCCCTGGGGTGGAGCGTAGCGAAACGAAGTGAGATTGTTGAACTATCGGTTGAAGAGGGTATCAGGAACACAAGGCTGATGTTTGACCGGATTTATTTTGACAAGACCAAGGCAAACGCTATTGAGGGTCAAGGGTTTGCAACGGCCGGGTTTGATCATACGGATTTAAATTGGCGGCTTATAGAGTGCTTAAAGAGGTACAGAAGGCACATAAACCAGTCAACACAGGCGGCCAGCACCCCGATAAAGGACGATTATACCCACGGGGCAGATGCGTTTAGATATGTTTGTTTAAACGCGGACAAGATGGAGAACGTGGTTAAGAAGGCCAGGTATATACCCGTAATGAGCTACGAACCGTTAGACGCTATGGTGGGGATTTAATGGAAGACGAATACACAAGGGAGCCGGAAGAAACGACGACCGAGGACGATCAGCGTAAAAGGCTTGAAGCGTTGGCCGAGTCTTTATTGAAAAAGCGTGACGAGGCTGTGTTGTTTCGTGCTGCTTCTGGTGTCGAGCGGAGATGGAAAGAGGATCAGGGGATATACGACAGTTTTGACGACAACAACAGCAGCGGTGACATGGTTGATTACGCTACTGGCGACGCTTATACCAAGGGTAGTTCTGGGCCGGTACGCTCCAAGGTTATTGTCAATATAATCAGGGGCAAGTGCGAGACGGCAGAGGGTCGGTTTGCTGACATTCTTTTACCCGTTGATGATCGCAACTGGGGTTTTAGTCCAACACCTGTTCCTAATTTGATTAAAGGTTTGACTGACGACAGGCCGGTAATAAACACACAGACCGGCCAAGGGATGGTAGACGACAGCGGAAAGCCTGTAAGGGCGTCTGACATTGCCATCGTGCAGATGGAGACCGCCAAGACCAAGATGCGGGCTATGGAGTCCGAGGTAGACGATCAGTTGACGGAGTGCGGTTTTAACGGCGAGAGCCGAAAGGTAATCAAGGACGCTGTTAAGCTGGGTACTGGGATTTTAAAGGGGCCAAACGTAGTCAAGCAGGTAAGGAAGTCTTGGATACCACAGAAAGATCAGGGTGGTACAGAGGTGCACATACTTGAAACGGTTGAGGAACAGCAGCCTGCATCGAAGCGTGTTGACATTTGGAATTGTTTTCCAGACCCGAATTGTGGTGAGGACATATCCAAAGCCTCTTATATATTTGAGTATGACGAGATTCTTCCGAGGGGTTTACGGAGCCTGATAGGTGTTGAGGGTTATTTTGAAGATCAGATAATGGCGGTTCTTTCTGAGGAACCGCAGAGGGTAAGCGTATCGAACCCTGGCGACAAGGGGTTTAAGATTAACAAAACATCTATCGGAAAGGGCAACGCTTACGACAAGTGGGAGTATTACGGCGATGTAGACCGGGATGATTTAGAAGCTCTTGGGTGCGACTGTGAGGAATTACGGGGGCAGTCGTTATCTGCGTGTGTTGTGTTTGTGAACGAAAGGCCGATCAAGATACAGCTAAACGTGCTTGATACTGGTGATATTCCTTATGATTTTTTTCAATGGTCGCAGGTTGCGGGTTCTCCTTGGGGTATTGGTGTTCCGAGGGAGGGTGTGTGGCAGCAGAGAATTGTCATAGCGGCGTGGCGGGCCATGATGGACAACGCCAGGGATTCAGCGGGCGCGAATATAATTTTTGGAGAGGGTGTGGAACCTGTTGACGGCAAGTGGGAGTTGACCGGCAAGAAGGCGTGGATGGTAAACGGTGAGGTTGATGATGTGTCTAAGATGTTTGCCCAGTTTCAGATCCAGAACAACCAGGCGGATTTACAGGCTATCATAGAGCTTGCGATGCGTTTTCTTGATCTTGAAACAAACTTACCGTTGCTTTTTCAGGGGGAGAAAGAGGACATGCCCGACACGCTGGGCGCTACAAACATTATGGTTGATTCAAGCAACGTCGCCCTTAGGACGCGGGTTAAGATATGGGACGACCAGATCACAAGGCCGCACATAACACGGTATTATCATTGGAATATGCAGTACAACGAAAACCCTGAGATTAAGGGTGATTTTAATGTTGACGCAAGGGGAACGTCTGTTTTATTGGCGCGGGATCAGCAATCGAAGATACTGGCAAACACCTTGCAGATTAAGGGTGATCCAAGGGTAGACAACGAGGTTGACTGGGGCAAGGTGGTAAGGGAGTTGTTTACGGCGTTGCGGTTAAACAACGTATTGAAGTCTGACGAGGACAAGAAGAAAGACGCTGAAAAGCAAAAGGAACAGCCGCAGAAGGCCGACCCGTCCACGCAGGTTGCCAAGATCAGAACACAGGGAGAGCTTCAAAAAGCTCAGTTGGTGCAGCAGTCTGATATGGCTGAATTAGAGTTCAAGGCACAGGAGGCAGAGCGCCAGCGTCAGCACGACAAAGAGATGAAGTCTTTGGATTATCAAATCAAGATGATGGAGTTTTCACAGCAAAGCGGAATGAAGCTGAACGACATTAAGGCTGACTTGGCAAAAGAAGCCAGCAAGCAGAACCTCATGCGGGAATTGGCGGACAAGAAGACGGCACAGCTTACGCCGCCGCCGATTGAGCCGCCGCAGAGGGCACCGGCGGGCGAGGCGTTTCAGCAATAATGGCAGTTCAGAAATACGATACAGTACCCGGAAGAAACAAGACGGTCAACTCAGGAAGGCCGACCAAGAAAAGCAAACCCACCAGGAGGGGAAAAAAATGAACAACGGGCTATTTGAAAAACCGAAGCTGATAAAAGGGGGCAAGAAAGATTCTTTTAATTCAGTCCAGTACGTCAATGTTCTGGTTTCAAAGGATGTGATAGCAGAGTTTTTTATTAATTCCGGTCGGATGTTTTCGGTTACGAGGGGACTCCCGAAGGATGCCGAACTGATACGATTTGGGTTTGACCAACAGAAGGGATATTTTGTAGCGACGTTTGAGCATCCGAGTTTTGACATGGTTGCGATTGGCAAAGAAATCCCGACACTTGACGTAGAATATACGGCATACGTAATGGTTGAGGGTGACAATGAAGTGGTTCAAGACCAAAAAGCGTGAGCCGTTTCGGGCTGAACTTGTAACCGGCGCTACCGATAGCGACGGGCGGTTAGATGTTTATTCTGAAACGTGGGTGTTCGTAAGGAACCATTGCGAGAAACGGTTGTCTGAACTCAGAGAAAAGAATGACCATGTAATGGTCGGCGACAAGACGGCTATCATCAGGGGGCAGATAAGGTTCATAAAGGAGGTTTTGGGGCTGCCCAACCCGAAAAGGAAATTTAACCAGGAGGAAAAAGACTGAAACAAAATACCGACATGAGCCAAACGGATGCTCTTGCGTGTGTGTCAGACCTGAAGAAGATTCTGGTTTCAAAGGGTATTTGGTTTACGGAAACGATAATTCACGAACCGGAACTGAAGTTTATAAAGATTGAGGCAAGCATTAAAGTGAAATAGACCAAACATAATAAGTCAAGCTGAGACTACCAACAGGAGCCAGCTTTTGAAGGAAACCCCTTCGAGAGTTGGCTTTTTTATTTTTAACTGAGCCGGGAAACCGCCTCACAACTACCCGCCTAAAAGCCGGGAAGGAGAATTTAACATGGCAGAAGAAACCGCACCTTTAACACAGGAAGAAGCCGCAACTGAACGCAATGCAGCCGCCCAAGAATTGTGGGGAGATGGTGTAAAGATTGATGCGCCTACTAAAGAACCTGTTGATGACGGTAATGGTGTCGAGGATGAAGAAACCAAAGAGCCCGAACCTGATCCGTGGGCCGGGGTAAGTCCCGCCCTGCGTACAGAGTTTGAAGGACTCAAGGGTAAGGTCAAGGATTACGACAACATAGCCAACCGTTTAAAACAGGCAGAAAGCCGGATCGGATCTATTACAAACCAAATCCACGAAGCCAAGAAGACCGCGCAGGTTCTTGAGGATAAAGACAAGAAAGCGCCGACGCAATCAGAGATTGACGCCGCCGCCGAGTCTGACGCCGAATGGAAAGAACTTAGAGACGAGTTTCCCGAATGGGCAACAGCGGTAGACAAACGGCTAAAAACCGAGGGTGAGAAACTAAAACCCATACAGGAAAAACTTGAGCTGCTCGAAAAAGCCATTAACAAAGTCCCCGACAAAAAGGAAGACGCGGTCGTAATTGAAAAGTTACGCACCGAAATCAATGAGGACTTGGTGGCTTCGCGCTTTCCGAACTGGAAAGCAGATGCGGGAAGTAAGGACTTTAAGGCTTGGGTAGCAACCCAGACAGAAGATGTTAAAGCTAAGTGCGGATCATTACGCGCTGCCGATGCGATCCATGTGCTGGATCTGTTTGATAAGCACAAAAAGAATGGCGGCAAGAAACAGGACGGAAAGACCGCCGCTGAAATTGCCAACGAAAGAAAACAACGATTAACAAAATCGCAGTTACCTTCATCTGGAAAGGTGCGCCAGTTTGAAAAAGCTGAAAGCGACATGACACCAGAAGAACTGCGTAAAAAATATGCCCGAGAGGTATGGGCAGAATAAGGAGATAAAAATGACCGTTCAACAGTATTCAACAGTAGCAAGCCGGAATTTGATCCGGGCAGAAATGAAAATGTTAAAACACGCTGAACCGATCCAGGTTTTGGGAAAGTTCGGCTCACAAAAAGAACAACCGCTGCGGAAGACAGACACCATCGTTTTCCGTCGGTTAAAACCCTTTAACGCAACCGCCGCCGAAGTTCCCAACATCACAGCGGCAAACTTTGTAACGGCAGAGGGTGTGACCCCTACGGCCAATACCATCAGCTATACGGACGTATCCGTAACGCTGAATCAGTATGCCGTTCTGTTCAAGTTTACGTCCAAGGCCGAACTGATGTACGAAGACGATATTCCCGACGACATGGCGACATTGACCGGCGAAACGCTGGCCGAAGTTGCCGAGCTGGTGGCTTACGGTCAGGTTAAGGCCGGAACGTCCGTAATTTACGCCAATGGCGATACCCGCGTTGGTGTTAATACGCCCATTTCTCTTGCGAAGCTGCGGCAGTCTGCCCGCACCCTTGAATCCAACAGGGCAAAGCGCGTGACCAGCGCCGTCAAACCTGGGCCGGACTTTGGCACATCTTCGGTTGAACCCGCTTATTTGGTTTTCCATCACACCGATGTCACAAGCGATATTCGCGACCTTGCCGGGTTTACCAAGATCGTTGATTACGGCAGCGCGATAAAACCCGTTCATCCCCGCGAGATCGGGGCGTGTGAGGAATTTCGGTTTATTCCTTCATCGCTGTTTGCCCCGTACCTGGCCGGTGGTGCTGCGGTAGGTGTAAGCGGGATGCTGGCGGCTGACACCGCTACAATCGACGTTTACCCGATGATCGTGACCGCACAGGACGCCTGGGGGCATGTTTCTCTAAAGGGTAAGGGATATTCCGGTATCAGCCCGACAATCATCCCAAGCTCACAGAAAAACCATGCGAACCCCAGCGGTATGTTCGGGTATGTGGGTGCGGACTTCTGGTATAACTCTGTCCGGTTGAACGAAAACTGGATGACCAGGGTTGAAGTAGCGGTAACTGATCTTGACACCTAATTAAAATTTTAACCGGAGAACAAAAGGCTTACCCGGTATAAAGGAGAATACCACATGAGTAAGATTCAAAAGTACATTAATTACATTGCCGATCCGAGGGCGCGACGGTCTGTAAGATCGTTGTTCTCTCATTTCATGTTCGACGATGAGGCAATGACCTTCAGGGATATAGTGTTCGGAAACGGGATTGATTCCAACACGACCCCGATAACATTGGCGGGGGCATTTACGACCGGCATTAGCATGACTGGTGCGGGCACAACCCCGGTTTCTATAACTGGGGCGTTTACGACCGGCATTTCAATCGCTGCTGACGGTACGACAGCAATCAGTGTTACCAGCGCCTTTACTGGTGTAACCGGCATTTCGCTTGCCGGTACAGGGTCTACAGCCGGAATCAATATATCTGGCAACCACACCACGGCCATTACCATCGGTGCGCAAACCACCGGAGGGGTTGCGATTACCGGGGCGACAGCAACGGGTATTTTGATTACTGGAGCATGTTCGACAGCGGCTATGCAGATAGGTGTTTCCGGCACACCTGCCGGTGACTTCCTCTGGTATGGAACAACCGCGCTTTACAAGGTGCTTTTTGATGCCGATGGCGATACCAACGGGGCTGTTTATATCGGAGCCGATACCAAGGGGCTGATGTTTAAGCTCTATGGCGACATTATCGGATGCGGGGTTTTCTGGGACCCGTCAAGCGACACAAACGGTGCGCTTTCGATTGGTGCAAGCGGTGGGTCTAAGGGCGTCAATGTGACAATGTACGGCGCTACCATTGGATGTTCTCTCGCTTGGGATCAGAGTGCGGATTCCTTGGAGGTTGTGAAAACATCCGCCATTGCGACGGCAACAAACCTGTACTCGGTCAATATCGGCCAAACCTTAACCGGTGCTTCTGCGGTCAATACCGCCGAAGTGCTGCGGTCAGTTCTTACCTCGAATGTTCAGGTTGGTAATTGGGCCAACGCCATTCTTGGCAAGATTGATTTTTCAACAGCCGGGTTTGTGACCGGCCTTGCGGGGGCTGTGTGTGCAGAGCTTGATATGCCCGCTGCAACCATCGGGAACGGGTCTTATTGCTGCTTCGAGGCAGAGCTGGGCGTTCCGACCGGAGCCTTGGGGTTTGGCACGACTGTTCCGGTTGCTTTTCTTACCGGCAACGCTTGGGGGGATGGCGTGGCTGAGTTCAGGGATGACGGGTATATTTTCAACTTTACCGGTCTCGGAGCGGCCACAGCGGCCAAGGTGTTTGATGAATGCACGGCGGCGGCGGCGTCCCATGCCCTTCGTATTTTGATAGACGGTGTGCCGTATTACATCATGCTTAATGTAAACGTTGACGCATAATAATACCTTCGCGGGATAGGACGTATACTCCGACAAGGCTGGTTCCTGGCTGGCCTTCCCGCGATTAACACCAGGCAACCCACAGGAGGTTAGGATATTATGAAATTAACAAACGGTGAAATTTTTGGTGCAGTACAGGCGCTAACGGAACTTTCAGACAGGGATCTTCCGGTTAAGTTTTCTTACTGGCTGGCGAGGCTTATCAATAAACTCGACGGTGCGAACAAGGCTCTTGAAAAGGTAAGAAACGATCTTGTTAAAAAGTACGGCAAACAGACCGAAAAGGGTAATATTGAGGTCAAGCCGGGAGACGACGGATGGGAGGATTTTGCAAAGGGGTTTAACGAGCTTATGGCTGAAGAAGTCGAGGTTGATGTCAGCCCGGTTAATCTTCCGCTAAAACTCCCGCTGGAAATTGACGGAAAACCGATCCTTGTCAAAACAAGCGTGCTTGCACCGCTTGAAAAATTTATAGAACTTGCAGAATAAAACAAAAAGGAGATCAAAGAAATGACACTCAATTTAAACGAACTTGCAAGAGGGGGTACTGTTTGTTTGTCTAAGGCGGGGGTTGCCATTGGTGGAACCACGTCAAAGGCCAGAACAAACGCTCCCAATGGTGCAGGTGTGGATTTCGCCATTAACGGGATTCTATACCATGTCGCCGATGCCGATAATAACATTGTGTTGACCGGGGATGTTCAGACGGCGCTTTATACCAATGTGTATCTGGTGTGTATCAACTCGGCCAACACGATCACGGTTGTTCAGGGAGACGAGGTTCTTTCGGCCAGCTTAACCGCTGGAAGCGCCCCGTTGCATTGGCCGACCCCGACAGTCAACACCTGTCCGATTGGGGCTATCAAGGTTGCTGCCGGTGCGGGTGCTTTTACGCCCGGAACGACCGCCCTTACCGGCGGGACTGTTACCGTAACCTATTACGATCTGTTTGCGGTGCCAGCCAGCCCGCTAACCTCTTAACCCCAAGGAGAAGAACCATGACATTTAATTTCAATGATTTAGTAAGAGGGGGTACGGCATGTTTTTCAAAGGCTGGACTTGCCGAAGGAACAAACGACCACACGATTAAAATCGCAGCGCCAAACGGTGCCGGTGTTGATTTTGCTATTAACGGTCTTTCGTATCACAAGGCAGACACGGACAACATAGCTCCGACAGTATGCGACGAGCAGACGCTTGGAACAACCTGTCTTTATGTTGTGACGCTACAGACCGATGGTGATGTAGTTGTTACCAAGGGGAACGAAGTTGATAACGACGATCTGTCTGGTGGATATGCTGTTCTTGATTGGCCGACCCCACCGGCGGGTGAATGTCCTATCGGGGCCATAAAGGTAGCCGCCGGAACCACAGCGTTTACCGTGGGTGTTGACGACATTACTGATGATGTCGGAACGGGAACCATCACGTTCTATGATTTTTTTGCAGTACCGTCAGCCCCGTTGACATCGTAATTTTTTAAACACATTTAAGACCAGAGCACCATTAGGGCCGGTCTTGGGGAATTTCCTCAAAGACCGGCTTTTTTATTCAACCAACCAGGAGGCGTATTTTTATGTCACGAAAAGAAACGGAAGCCCACGATGGCGAACTTGGAAAAGGAAGAACGCTTGGATTGGGAGAAGTTGGAAATCCCGGCCCGATTGAAAAGACCAGCGAGTCTAATTTTGTTGAAGAAAAAAAACTTGCCGCGTTCATGAACGAGGTTCTTACCATTATGGTAGCCCCGTCCACGGAAGACGGGTCGTTGGAGATTATCACACCACAGGTGAACGGCATGAACCAGCCGATTATCCGGGGAAGGGAAATGAACGTTAAGCGCAAGTATGTTGAGGCGTTAGCAAGGGGACGAACAACCAAGTACGAACAAAAAACAATGGACCCTAGCCGACCGGAAAATATACAGATGGCTGAAAAAACCGCACTTACCTATCCGTTTTCGGTTTTACACGATCCAAATCCCAAAGGACGAGCATGGCTTAAAGCAATATTGGCCCAGCCGTAAAAGGTGATGGACTATGAATTTTTTAGAGTTAGTTCAACGGCTGCACTCTGAGGCTGGTATCCAAGGAGCAGCCCCGGCCACCGTAATTGGTCAGACCGGGATGAACCTGCGGGTAGTTAATTGGACACTAACGGCATACGAGGAAATCCAAGGGCTGCATGAAACGTGGCTGTTTCGGCAGGAGGAATTTTCGTTTCCTACTATTGCAACGGTTCAAAACTATACCACCGCCAGCGTTAGCCTTGATGATCTGGCCGCATGGAAAATAGAACCGGACGGTTCGGGCATAAGAATTTATTCTGCTGTTTCGGACGAATCGGATCTTTCCTATTATCCGTGGGATCAATTCAGGGCTATCTATAAGTTTGGTTCGTTCAGAACGCAATCAGAAAGACCATCTGAATTTTCTATTAAACCCGATATGTCAATGGATTTGTGGCCTATCCCTGATGCTGTTTACACGGTCAATGGGGAATATATCAAGAAGGTCCAGACCATGACAGCCAACGATGACGAGCCGGTAATTCCAGACTATCACATGATAATCGTGTGGAGGGGACTAATGTATTACGGAGCGTTTGAGGGGGCAAACGATGCCTATTCTCATGGGCAAACAGAATACAAGAAACTTTTGGCAAAACTAACGATAAACCAGTTACCAAAAATAGTTTGGGGTGCGCCATTGGCATGAACTCCCTACCGAAATCAAAACTAAAGATTGAATATGTACCCCTAGAGGGTGGCGAAGACCTAATAACGCCAACCCTGTCTGTTAATCCCGGCAGGGCGATTATAGCGCAAAACTATGAACTTGATTTGTATGGAAGGTACAGACTGATCGATGGGTACGAGGCATACGATGGAAGACCCAAGCCGTCAGAAGCAAGTTATTGGATACTTGGGTTTGACACAGGAACTTCGGAAATAGCCGTTGCGGACACCGTTACGGGTGCTGCCGGTGCGACAGGGGAAGCCTTGGTTATTGAGGTTGAATCTGGATCGTGGGCTGGTGGAGACGCTGCTGGCTACTTGGTTCTTTTTAATGTTGTTGGTGTGTATGTCGATGATGAAATTTTGTCGGTAGGCGGAAACCCGATGGCGATTGCTGACGGAACTGCGACAGAGAACGATGCTTCTACTGATGAACTGGACAGTATTTACGGGCTGGCCGCAATCGAAGCGGTCAGGGATGATATTCTTGTTGTTCCGGGTTCTGGTAGTGTTTTGGGTGTTTGGCAGTATAAAGATGTCAAGTATGCTTTTAGAAATAATGCCGCTGGAACCGCAACTGTTATGCACAAGTCGTCTGCTACGGGATGGACAGCGTGTTCTCTTGGTGAACGATTAGGTTTTGATACCGGAACGGTTGCTTTTGTCGAAGGCGAAACCATTACACAGGGGGCGGTTACGGCGGTAGTTCGTCGTGTTGTCGTCAAAGATGGTACATGGGGTGGTGGTGACGCCGAGGGTTTTTTTGTAATAACGGGTCGTGCTGGTGGAGCCTTTGCTGCGGGGGCGGTAACTGGCAGTATAGCGGGTGCGGCAAACGCCACGGCGGTACAAACAACAAACGCATTTTCTGTTCCTGGCGGACGGTTTGAGTTTGTCAATTACAATTTTTACGCTTCTAGTTCCACCAAGAGAATGTACGGGTGTGATGGCAAGAACAAAGCATTTGAGTGGGACGGAACGTACTATACTCCCATTGAGACAGGTATGGCCGTCGATGCCCCCGAACATATTCTTGCCCACAAGGGTCATCTTTTTTTATCGTTTGAGGGTGGGTCTTTACAACATTCTTCGCTGGGAGAACCCTACTTGTGGTCGGTAGTAACAGGCGCGGCAGAGCTTGGGCTTGGAGATGAATGTACGGGTATGCTTTCTATGCCCGACCTTTTAGTGGCTTTTTGTCGAAACTCAACATCCCTATTATACGGAACATCAATAGCCGACTGGGAATTGACCTCACACTCCAACGAGTCTGGCGCTATTGAGTGGACTATCCAAAAAATAGGGCCGGGGATTTATTTGGACGACAGGGGCATTACGTCTTTGACCGCTGTTCAGGAATATGGAGACCTGAGCGCAAACACCCTGTCAAAGTATATTCATCCGCTGATCAAGGAAAAACTTGGGATAGTTCAAAGCTCTGTAAGAATTAAGGAGAAAAATCAATATCGTTTATTTTTTACAGACATGACCGCTATTGCCATGACGATTAATACCGGAGAAGACGCTGACGCTATTGGATTCACACGACAATATTACGATAAACTTCCAGTTTGTATATGTTCAACCGAAAACAGTAGTGGGGAAGAAGAAATATTCTTTGGTTCAACCGACGGGTTTGTTTATCAGATGGACAAAGGAACGTCCTTTAATGGCAACGCGATAGAAGCTCGCCTAAAGGTCCACTTTAATCACCTGGGGTCTCCCTCAACAAAAAAACGAATCAGGAAGATTATTTTAGAGATTGTCAGCCCGATTCACACCTATGTAAGCGCGGGGGTAGAGTTTGATTATGGGGAAACTGGAAATCCATCAACAATTTTTTCAAATGATTCTCCTGGGGGGTATTGGGATGTTGACCTTTGGGATTCGATTGTTTGGGACGGAATAAACGTATCTTCAGCCCCGCTTTATGTTAATGGGACAGGGTTAAACTTTTCCCTTACGATTTATCATTCTGGTGTTTGGGAGCTTCAAGGTGTTGGTGGAAGGTCTGGTCTTACGGGCGCGGAACCTCACACAATTCAGGGTTACATTGTTCATTACGACACAAGAGGAATACAACGATGAGTAGTGATTATTTTGATTCATCTCTTTACCATGTAACAGCGGGAACTAGGGTTCGGGCAAGCGATGTTAATACCGCGCTCGACGCCCTAGATACTGGCCTTATAAAACTTCCAACGGAAGCACACATTAAGCGCGGGACAATTAATTACGTTGTGGATTCTGGTGCGGCAGACGCTTATGTGATTACACTACCCTACGCCCCAGTAGCGTACAGTGATGGTATGCAGGCGGTGTTTAAGGCGTCGGCGGCGAACACCGGGGCATCAACCCTTAACGTGAACGCCTTGGGCGCAAAGGTCATTAAACGCCAGGACGGGTCTGCGCTTATTGCCGGGGACATTGCCGCCGACAAGATTGTGGAGGTTAGGTTTAACACCACGTCCGACCAGTTTGAGATTCAAGGAAGTACCGCTATTGGGACGGGTACAATGGCGGCGCAAAACTCCAACGCTGTAGCAATTACCGGTGGAACCATTACCGGAGTAACCATTACCGGTGGAACCATTACCGGAGTAACAACTAACCCGGACAGTGTTGACGACAATTCTGCCAACGCTGCGGCAATGCAGGCAACGGCAGACCCGTATCCTGCCGGAGTTGTTTCTTTGGCGACAAGCCTTACCGGAGAACTACAACGACTCAGATACCTGATAAAACAGATTACCGGAGAAGCATACTGGTATGTTGATCCAGATTCGGACATTGCAACCATTGTTGCAGACATTGCCGCAATGAAACTAAACCTTTACGCCCCGGTCGGAACGGACATTATAGGGTTTGGTCAAAACACAGCCCCGACACTATGGACCCGCAAGACAGACAGGCAGGACAACGCTATGATTTGCCTTGCCGCAACCGGAAATATCGGGTCTGGCGGTTCGGTTAATCCCCAGTCAATACACACACATACCGGCCCAAGCCATTACCACGACCTTGAAGATGGAGGGGCGGTTGGTTCAAAAGCACCATCACTTTTTATATCGGTTGACGGAAGTGGAGACCTTATTTCCCTTGCTGCCGGTGCGGGTACATACACCAAAAAGAAGGATTATACTGTTGCGGCTGGAACCGGGGCAACTGGAGCAAACACGGCACCGTATTATCAAGAAGTAATTGAATGTACCAAGGACGCATAAAATGAACATGACCACAAAAAAACTCATTGATATTGGTATCGATGGCGAAACGGTATTAAAAATGATTTCGACCACCATTTCTGGAAATGTTTATGTAGCTGTTCTTTTAGAATCTGAAAGAGTAATCCTGTTTCCATTTAGTGCAGACACAGGGGTTTCCGAAACGACGCTATCAGATTTTAAATCAGAACTAACTACCATTATATCCGAAATAGAAACATTAAAAACAATAATGGAAAGCAACATCGTGAACCTTGAGGTAAAGGATGGATAAAGACCCGAGAACTTCCATGAAGGGTGCGCCGTGTGGAAAACACATATTTAAAAAATGTGTGGGAAAAGAGTGGGACGGAAAGAACGGATGTCCGTACTGGCAGGAAATGTTGATTACCGTTCAAGAGGGCAAGAACAAGTTTGAAGTGGTCAGGGCACAATGTACTGATCTTTGGCGGTTTGATTCTATTTTTTGGAGTCAGAATCGGCTTTCTGGAATACAGGGGGCAACCGAATCGTTTAGAAACGAAGTGGTGCCAGCAACCGCAGAGTTTGCCAAACTTGTAGTTGCGGCTATTAGTGCAGCCGCATCACAAAACAGACAGCTTTTGGACAATCAAAATTAAAAAGAAATTAAAGCTATACCCGGTTAAAAAAACAAGGAGTACATCCTATGGCAACCGACGACCTGTTTAAAACCCAAAAAACAACCGATGAAGAAGAAAAGGCGGGGCTATTACAAGCGAACATGCAGGCAAGCGGAGATACAGCCACTACGCCCTTAAATCAAGAC
>Ga0180732_1001370_pt1 | contig 15275 bp, 14 predicted proteins | sample KR11_01MetaG_FD_148674 | JGI IMG/M metagenome (GOLD analysis project Ga0180732, IMG submission 148674) | Groundwater microbial communities from the Olkiluoto Island deep subsurface site, Finland - KR11_0.1 MetaG | ecosystem: Environmental > Aquatic > Deep subsurface > Groundwater | place...
ATTTTTCTTCATTTTCTCACCCCCTCTCTTGTCAAACAAATTATTGACGTTCTTCTCTAGGTTCTCTAGGACGAGCCTCATTAACAACTATACTTCGCTCCTGAAAATCTTTTCCATTAAACATCTCAATTGCTTTTTTCGCTTCTTCATCAGTACTCATCTCAACAAAGCCAAATCCTTTTGAGCGGCCAGAATACCGATCAGTAATCACTGCTGCGCTAACGACTTTACCTGCCTGAGAAAACAGCTCTGTCAATTGATCACCAGTGACATCATAGTTAAGATTGCCAACATAAAGCTTATTCAATTTTTTCACCTCCTTTCAAATCGCATTAGACGCGACAAAATACGGAAGCTTCTTTGGAAATCTGTCTGGAGACCAAAAGAGAGCTATCCAAAATATTAACAACAATAGATTTTAACAAAAAGTAATCTATTCTTCAACTACATAAGTTCCGGCAATCTTATCGTGCCACCCTTGATTTTCATTGCCTTTTTACTAACCGTCTGACCATTCCAATTCACCCAAAGCAAAATTGAATAAAGGGCACTGGCTAAAAGGAAAGCGGTGCCCTTTAGAAAGCACCGCTTTTCATTGGGAGGCATTTATTTCTTTTTACTACCTCCTTTTTTCTTTTTTTTGGCCACAATTCCCCACCCCCCTTCAGGTACTAAAAAAGACCCTCTTAAGAAATTTATTAAGGGTCTTGAATTTTAAAACCAGAATTTATTAAATTTTTGGGCACGTTTTAGGTTTATTTTTAAACCTAAACTTTATATAAAACTATTTGAAAACTTTTGTCAAGATATCAAAATATATCAATTGTAAATAAACAAAAAAGCCCACTAAATCGGGCTTTTCTATTCCTAGCTCGCCCGATGGGACGATTTTCGAACTTTTGAGTGGGTCAACCTGGTTGAAAGCCCAGAAGAAACACTATCAAAAACGCAACAATTGTTAACTTTTTCTTAATCCTTACTCCATTGTGGATGAGGTCAGAACTAGTTTTGTGATATACTCAGATTGTGGAAGAAAAACCTCAACAAGAAACTACTCAAATTGAGACTACCCCAGAGGAAGAGGTTCCTTTTACTCCTGAAGTTCCAGAAGAAACAGAGAAAAGATGGGTTAAACCGTTAATTTTTTCAATTCTAGGACTATTGGTTGCCGCTGGCCTTGTCTTTGGGGGTTACAAATTAGCCCAAATCCGCCAAGTTCAACTTCAGCCAACTCCGACTCCTGTGGTAGTCCCTACCCCAACCCCGGAACCCACCGCAGACTGGAAGATTTATACGAATACAAAATATGGATATTCGATTAAATATCCTAGCGAGTGGACCGTAGAGGCGATGGTTGGCATACCAGTAGAAACCTTTGAAGAACCAGTAATTAGCGGCCCTCCAAACGCAGATATTCAAGGACAAATGTTTATTGAAGTTAGGCTTAAGGATGAGAGGAATACCCCTAAAGAGGCCTTTGAAAAAGAAAGGTCCTTAGGGGGTATTTTAGAAACAATTACCGAGGAGACTACAACCTTCGCTGGTTATGATGCTTACAAAACCACCGTAAGATACAAGCAAGAAGGCTACAAATATGGGGTAGTGACCAAAGCTATCTATTTAATCAAGGATGATTATCTACACAAAATTTTCTATTCAGAGTGGCACAGAGCAAAAGATATTCAGTCTCTTGATGACTGGACTATAGGCGCTACATTTGACCTCATGCTCTCGACATTTAAGTTTTTAGAGGAAACAAAGGGATGGCAAACTTATATGAGTAGTGAATATAAACTCAGTTTTAAATACCCCACAGACTTTACAATCGAAGAAAACCTCGTTCCCACAAGTAACTACCTCCAAGTCATAGTAAACAAAAATAAACAAGACTCGTTCAATATAAAAGCAAGTAAAGATTATCTGCCAGCAGACGTCACATATTTTCTTGATACACCCGCAATTGGACAGCAAACAATAGGCGATAATACATGGGCAACATACTCTTTACCTGAAGGATATGGCTTGCCTGAGGGTACATCTCCTATATATGGCCTTCAGTTAGAGAAAAATGGCATCCTTTATACCCTATTCTTCGACCAAACCGAAGTTACTAGCACGCAGAACAGAATTCTCTCCACCCTTAAATTTATAGACTAAACTTTTCTTCATAACTAAAAAAGCCCACTAAATCGGGCTTTTCTATTCCTAGCTCCGCGGGTAGGATTCGAACCTACAACCAACTGCTTACACGAACCCCCTTGTTTCCAAAAGGCGTGGACTATCTCATCACCATGACCTTTTTAGGCTTTAGGTGCCGGGCGCTTTACGGTGTATTCACCTAGTCTCTGCACCTTCCCTTCGATAAACTCAGGGCTTGGCTCAGGATTACCCTATCGAAATTGAGTTAGGTTTCCCTGAATTCACCCGGTTTTTCAACCCCGCTTTCGCGGGGAAGCTGCCAAGCTGACAGGCAGCCGCTCTACCATTGAGCTACCGCGGATCGTCGAACGATCCAGTCACGTTTGACGTGACGGATTGTCAAAATACGCTTAAATTATACCTTATTCGAGGTAGTCTTGCAATTTCTTGCGGCGAGAAGGATGCTTGAGTTTACGCAGGGCTTTAGCTTCAATCTGCCTGATTCTTTCCCGGGTCACCCCAAATTCTCTGCCCACTTCTTCTAAAGTCATTGGTTGGTAACCATCTAAACCAAATCTCATTTTCAAAACCCGGGCTTCGCGGTCCGACAAGCTCTCTAAAACTTCCTCAATATTTTCCTTCAATAACTGTTTTGATGCCTGGTCAACTGGCGATGGTTGAGAAGTATCCTCAATAAAATCACCTAAGAGTGAATCCTCTTCATCACCAACCGGCTTTTCTAAAGAGGTCGTGTCTTGGGCAATCTTGAAAATCTCCCTGACGCGGTCAGGCAAAAGCTCCATCTCTTTACCAATTTCTTCAGCTGTTGGCTCTCTGCCTAATTGCTGGGCTAATTTTCTTGAAGTCCGAATAAGTTTATTAATTGTTTCTACCATATGGACCGGAATCCTGATTGTTCTTGCTTGGTCAGCAATGGCTCGGGTAATCGCCTGGCGAATCCACCAGGTAGCATAAGTAGAGAATTTATAACCTCGGCGCCAGTCATATTTTTCCACTGCCCGCATCAATCCCTGATTACCTTCTTGGATTAAATCCAAAAAACTCATCCCCCGCCCCGCATATTTTTTGGCAATGGAAACAACTAATCTCAAATTAGATTGGATGAGCTTCTTTTTCGCCGCTCGGCTGCCTTTTTCCACTCCTTGAGCCAAATCAATCTCCAGTTCAGCGGTTAACAAAGGAATTCGGCCAATTTCTTTAAGATACATCCGCACCGGGTCAGTCAGGGTCTTGTCCTCCAAAGTAGCCAAAACCTCTAGCTCTCTGGCTAGTTCGGTCGTTGCTTTCTCATCCTCAGCCATCTCTTCTTCAGTAACCGATTCAAAAACATCTACTCCTTCAGCCAAAAACTTGGCGTAGAGGTCATCCAGTTCTTCAACCCGGTTCTCAGCGTCAGGAAAAAGTTTGAGGATTTCTTCTTGGGTAATAAAGCCCTGCTTCTTACCCTTGGCAATAATTTTATTGATATCAATTTTCTTCTTTTTTGCCATTCTTATTTCCTCTATAATTGTCGTTTCACTTCAATTATACTACTCCTCAAGCCCAGACAGCTCGGCAGATAAGTCTCGGAATTGCTCGTGTAATTTTTTCAACTTATCTCTCTCTGCCTTGGTTGGCTTTTTCTCTTTTTCTAACTCACTTATCTGACTACCAATCTCTTTAAGGCCCTCTTTTAAACCCAGTTTCTTTAGCGCCAGTTTTATCTTTGCTAATTCTTTCCTAAATTTTTCTTCACTCTCAATTAGGTCAGTTATTTCCAGTAAATAAAGTCGGTCAAATGCTTCTTTTAGTTCGGCCGGTAACATCTTGGCAAGGCGCTGGCTATCAAGAGTTTTGTAGCGCTTGAGATACCCACTAAGAGCTTCAATAATTCTCTGAAAACGGGGTGTTTTAATAAGTTGCTGAATTTCTCTTTTTCTTAGCAACACCCAATTTTCTGACTGAAAAGCCAAAGCTAATAAATATTCTTCTAAAATCTCTCGCCGGTTCATTGTTTCTACTTTCTCATAATCTTTTCTTTCTGAAGGTGCCTTGGCACTTTCTTCAGTAATAAATTTGGCCACCTCAGCTGCCACTGCTTCTTCTTCAACCCGAAGCCGGTCAGCTAACTGACGGATATAGTGGGACTGAACGACTTTATTACTAATCTTAACCAGAATCGGAGTTAATTCCAAACTAATTCTACGCTTACCTTCAGCAGTTCGGGCATCAAAACGAGAAAAAGCCGAATCAAGAAAATAATCATAAATCGGTACTGCTTTCTTCACCAATTGACGCCAAAGCTTAGGACTTTTTTGGGCAACTTCATCAGGATCCTTACCGCCTTTAACCACAACTACTTTAATCGCCATATCAGCAGCATCAGCTAGCTCAATCCCCCGCCGTGCTGCCTGATCACCCGCCACATCCTGATCCATTGCCAAAGTAACATTCTTAGTAAACCGACCCAAAAGATCAACTTGACCCTGGGTCAAGGCTGTACCCTTAAGAGCAACCACATTTTCCACTCCTGACTGAATTGAAGAAACAGCATCTAGTTCTCCCTCAACAACAATCGCTTCATCCGCTTTTTTAATTGCCGCTTTAGTTTCCACCAAACCATAAAGCAAATCAGATTTATGATAAACCAAGGTTTCTGGGCTATTAATATACTTTGCTTCTTCTTGCTTGGGGTCCAGAGTTCTGCCGGCAAAGCCAACCACATTATTGCGATGGTCGCGCAAAGTAAACATCAACCGACCGCGAAAGCGGTCATAATAGCCGCGCCTTTTCTCGCTTTTAATCACCAGCCCGGCTCTCTCTAAATCCTCTGTTCTGTATCTCTTTTTCTTAACCAAATAGTCTTGTAAAGCTTCCCATAAATTGGGTGAGTAACCGAGTTTAAAACGAGCCAGAGATTCCCGAGTAATTCCTCGACCAAGAATATAGTTAAGGGCTTTCTTTCCAGCTGGATGCTTGGTTAAAAGATAGTGGTAATACTCGCTCGCTAAGTGATTAATTTCATAAAGCAGCTGTTTTTGTTTTTCACTTTCTGATGGTTGATAGCGCCGGAGTTTAACCCCCGCCCGTTTTGCGAGGGTACGTAAAGCCTCGCCAAATTCTATGTTTTCCGTGAGCATTAAGAATTTGAAGATGTCGCCGCCAGCACCGCAGCCAAAACATTTGAAAATCTGCCGCTCGGGTGAAACAATAAAGGAAGGAATTTTTTCGGAATGGAAAGGACAAAGGGCCTTAAAATTACGCCCGGTTTTCTTTAAAGGAGTGTATTCGTTGATGAGTTCAACGATATCAATTTTCCGCCGGATTTCTTCTAATTGATCTTCTGCCATAATTCCCGCATATTCCCCGCATTATTTCCGCAGACTTAGCGGAGAGGATGGGATTCGAACCCATGATGACGTTGCCGCCATACACGCTCTCCAAGCGTGCTCTTTAAACCACTCAGACACCTCTCCTAAAGCAATTTCTGCTGTTTTTCTCTTTCTTCTAAAATCTTCTTAGCTTTGGCTAAAATCTTCTTTTCTGAATCAAAAGTTAATTTTTGGTAGGCTTCTTGATAGGGTAACCATTGACTCTTTTCAATTTCTATTCCATCAACATCATTTCCGGTTTCAGCTTGATATTGCATCAGATAGAAAATAATAATCTTAAAAATTCTTTCTCCTTTAAAAGTATAAAAATAAGTCGTTTTACCAATATTATCCAAAACCTTGACTTTGATACCCGCCTCCTCCTCAACCTCGCGCTTGGCAGTTGTCTCTGTTGACTCCTCCTCTTCAATTATCCCCTTGGCTAAACGCCAATTAATTGGTTTACTTGAATCGCTCCTTTTGGGTTGGACAAGTAGCCATAGCAACTTCTTATTTTCTTTTTTAAAAACAACTCCACCAGCAGAAAACTCCCTTTTAACTGGCTTTTTCTTCTCCGCCATGCGTCCCTGGGAGGATTCGAACCTCCGACCCTCAGTTCCGGAAACTGATGCTCTAATCCACTGAGCTACAGGGACTCAGGGCGGTGGGAGAGGGATTCGAACCCCCGTGTCCCCTTCGGAACGCTTGGTTTTCGAAACCAGCCGATTAAACCACTCTCGCATCCCACCAATGTGCGCCCAGTGAGACTCGAGCTCACAACCTTCCGTCTAAATTTTGTGCGGCTACTCAGAATCGAACTGAGATCTGTGGTTCCGCAAACCACTGCTCTATCCGTTGAGCTATAACCGCAAATTTTGGCGGGTGCTCTATTTAATTGAGCTACGGGCGCAGGTAATAATTCAGGAGGACGATTCTAAAGGAACCCGCCGCGAGAGCCATTCACTGGCATTATCAACCCAGGTTTTTTCTGGTTCCTCAAAAGGAAGATAATCAGAAAGAATTTTTTTAACTTGCTCTTCTTTTGTTTCTCCCAACAACATTAACAATTGGCGGGGCATGCCAAACAAGGTCTCGGTATGTAAAACTTTCTCCCCCCATTTCTCCGTAAACCAAAATCTGCCGAGTTCTCCCCATCGGTATCTCCTACCGCCGGTAACAATCCCTTCATTAGTAATTTTGTGCTCCACCTTTCTCGGCTCAACTGTGGACATAATATAGGCAACAAACATCAAGGCAATTATCACCACAATTAAAAGCCACTCTTTGAGGAAAAGTAAAATCACGCCAATTAAAAAGACAATTGCTCCAATAGTGGTAAAGTATTCCCGACTGCGCCTTTTAAATGGTCTTTCCGAGGCTGTCCAAGCAAGCAAGGTTTTTAATGGCTCTGGTTTAACCACCTGAGCTCTCTCGCCTACTGGCTTTTCGTTTTTCAAAGTACTTTTTTGAGTTGGTTTTTGAGCAGGCATCTTTCTTCTCCTAAGTTAGATTATACTTCGGCACTTCGTTTGCCTCGCATTCGAGCGAAGCGAGAATCAAGCACCGCTTCTAATCTTCCTGTTAATCAGATTATAACATTATCCCCTCTCTTCATGGCGGTGGGGGTGGGATTCGAACCCACGATGGTCTTACGACCATACTGCTTTTCAAGAGCAGCGCAATCGTCCACTCTGCCACCCCACCTGTTTTTCTACCTTCGGTAGATCCGCCGAAGGCGGACAAGACCAGCCGATTAAACCACTCTCGCATCTCACCCCTGGCGGAAGGAGTGGGATTCGAACCCACGTGGCCCTTTCGGACCAACGGTTTAGCAAACCGCCCCGTTTAACCACTCCGGCATCCTTCCTAAACTATCCCTATTTTAACAAAAACTGCCTTAAATTTCATCTTGCCAAGGTCAAGCCCCAAACTTCCTTAGCTCCTGCTCTTTTTAGCACCTGACTACACTCACGCAGGGTGGAACCAGTGGTCCAAACATCGTCGAATAAAATTAATTTAGAATTCATAATGAACAATTTACAATTGGGTTTAATTCTAAAAGCGCCGCGAATATTTTTCTTTCGCTCTTCGCCTTTTAATTTAATTTGTGGCTTGGTGTGTTTATGGCGAGCCAAAATGTCAGTTCGAACTTGCCAATTAAATTTTTCCGCCAGCCTTTTCCCTAAAAGTTCGCTTTGATTAAAGCCCCGCCAGCGCTGGCGCCGAGGATGAAGAGGAACGGGGATAAGGGTGGACAAGGCTTGAGGTTGCCCCCTTCGGGGGATTCCTTCGGAATGGAAACCTGGAGGTAAATATTTAGTACTTAATCCAATCAGCTCCTCAGCTAAATCAGTAATAAACTTGTATTTCAATTTGCCAATCGCTTCTTTGATTATTCCTTTATAAACAAAAATTGAGGTCAAACCATCAAGAGAATATCTTGTCTGGCAGCGAGGATGGGCTCTGCCACTAATGGCTGGTCTTTCACAAACCGGACAAACTTGATTTTCAATTAATTTTATAGTTTGACGACATTCTTGGCAGAAATATTCTCCCCGCCGTCCACAACCCAAGCAACGACGGGGAAACAAAAAATCAAGCAGCATTAAATAAATTCTAACAAAAAAAGACACCTTAATGGTGTCTTTTTCTTTGTGGAGATGGCCGGGATGAACCGGCGTCCGAAAAGAATTTTTAAAAACTTCTACAAGCTTAGCTAACTCTTGTTTGTCGTTTTAACCTGATCCTGTTAGCCGGAAAGCTAAAACCAAGACTAATTAATACTTGGCCACAATCGTGTAGTCAGCGATTGTGGTTGTATCCCGACTGGGTTTATGCCCGCTAAGTCCCATCGGGAGAGAACCTAACAGACCGCAACTATCCTCGCTTAAGCTACACGAGCGTACGCATAAGCATAGTTGCTACCAACTGATTTGTTGGCGTTTATTTTTTAGCTCTGTTTAACAACTTTTAGCTAAAGTTGGCTTGCCGTTTTTAAAGAGCTCTTTCCGTCGAGACTTACATCCCCTTATCTTTTAAAGTTTGCTGAATTTCTCTTTCAATCGCTTTTCTTTTCTTCGCTTCTCTTTTATCATATTTCTTCTTTCCTCTTGCCAAAGCGATTTCTAGCTTGATCTGACGGCCCTTAGTATAGCATGAAACAGGTATAATAGTCAAACCTTTTTCTTTGGTCTGCTGGGTCAATTTTAAAAGCTCATTTTTATGTAAAAGTAGTTTCCGGCTGCGCCGAGGATCATAATCTCGATTATCAGCAAAGGGATAAGGATTGATATAGGCATTAAGCAACCAGGCTTCGCCACCAATAATCCTGGCAAAGCTCTCGCTCAGACTCATTTTCCCCGCTTTAACTGACTTGACTTCAGCACCAGTTAAGGCAACTCCCGCTTCAAATTTTTCGAGGAGATGATAGTCGTATCTGGCACGGCGGTTGATAATTTTTTTCATCTAATCTCAATGGCAAAAATCTGATTACCTGATAACAATAAAATCTTTTTTTCTTCCTCAGAGGCAACTAAGCCAACAATATCCCCCATGCCTTGCCAAAGATATTGGGAATTATATTCGCCTGATTTATTAATAACCACTACCCGCGAGTTGCCTTTATCAACAATATAAAGATTTTCCTGGTCATCATCAGTAAAAATCCCGGTGGGATTATTGAAAGGCTGGTCTAAACCAGAAATAGTAAAAGGGTCTCTCCCTCCTTGAGTGAATTTAAGAATTGTTCCGTTCTTTTTTAAAACCCAAATTGAACCATCAATACTCATACCGACAGCATCACTGAAATCAAACTCTTCGCCTTTCAGCCAACGGCGGTAAGCCCCAAAACCACCTTCCATCCCCGGATATTTCCAAATTTCTCCCCCTTTATCAAGCAAATAAAGACTGCCACCAAAAGCACGAAAATCAATAATTTCTCCCCACTCCTCATCAGCCTCTATGACCAACTTTTCCCGCTTAGTTTCTTTATCAAATTCAAGAATCCCTCTTTTGGTGAGTAAATAAATCTTGGGCAAGAAAACCGCCACCTGCTGACCATCAGTCAAACTTTCTCCCCCGGCTAAAATGGCTGATTGCCTGGTCGCTATTTTCAAGCTATATACCGCTTTTTTCTCCTTATCAAAAATGACCACTTCGCCCCCGGAAATAGCCAGGTCATCTCCTTTAGCCCCATCTTTAATAAAAACCAAATCAAAAAAACTAGTTGGCTCAACCTCATGTTCGTGCATCACCAAAGAAAGTGATTGTTCCAATTCTGTTTTGAAATCAATGACCGCCTGGCTCGCTTCTTCATCGCTGATTTCATCAATTAAATCCCTTGCCTCAAGTAATAATTGGCGCGCCCTAATCGGATTAAGCTCAATCAAGGCATTGCCTTCATCTTTCTTGATTTGGGCTTGTCTTAAAATAGCTGCTTGTCCACCGCCTTCTTGATGACGACTCCGCTGTCTAACTCCCAAAACAACACTGACCATCAATAAAACCAGAAGAATCACCGCCACATTCATTAAGGTTTTCCGCGGTCTTTCCTTCTCTTTGTCTTCTTTAGCCAAATAAATTGCCCGGCGTTTCAACTTTTTCTCTACCTTAAAAAGAAGTAATTGGCCTAATCTCACTCCTTGTTTTGACAAATTGGTAAGCTTCTGCTTAATGTTGGCTCTGAATCGCTGTTTTTCGAAGGTTGGTTTTTCCTCTGGCAGCTTCTCTTTTGGAGGAAGAACAGTCTTAGGTTCCTCTTCTATCAAACTTTCTATTTTCAAGACCGCTGCTGCTGCCCGACCATCCTCTTTTCGACCATGAATCATGGGCGCTAAAAACTCGGCGGCTTCATTGGCTGAATCGGCTGACAAAGCGGCTTTAATTGCTCCCTCAGCCAAAAATGAGAAAAATTTTTGGCTGCCTAAAAGAAAGACGTCACCACTGGTCGCTCGCCCACTGGCGACCTCTACTTTCCCTTCTTCACCTGACAAAACAGTCGCTATTTTCCCTTCCCGTTGAACCAAAACTTTTCCCCTACCGGCAACGGCAAAATATATTATCTCTCCGACTAAAGCGACGGCTCCAATTTCTACTGTTGCCTCTTTCCCCGTTTCTTCTAAAACTTGCGCCAAAGCGTTTCTTAATTGATCAATCGCTTTTTCCTCCAGATGGCCATAATACTCTTCATGAAGACGGGAAATTATCTCCCTACCAGCAGTGACTATCTCTCCTTCAGTTAACTCAGAAAGGCTAATGACGGCTAAAAATTGACCTCTTTTAGCTAATTTTTCTTTTTCCGTAGGGGAGAAGGTGTGAACTTGAGACCAAGCTTCATCAGTAGCGGTTCCCACAATCTTGGCAGTTTCAAGAAGAAATTTTTTCATCAATTTAGAAAGCGAGAAGAATAATCAGCAATAAACCAATAATCATTCCTAAGTGAGCCCAGGCAACAATCTTGATAGGCAAATCAAAAGACCCCTCTAAAGTTTTACTCATCAAACCCACTTGTCGAATAACAATTACCCCAAAAGCCAGATAAAAAAGCATCCCAAAAAGAAATAGACCTTTTAAAACCCAACTCAGGCGGAAGCTAAAATTAGCTAAGTATTCAACTAATCTTTCAAAAGGGGTCATCTTACTCTCCCTTCCAGTTTTTCTTGTTCTTCTTCAAGAATTAATTGATTAAGGATTTTAATTACTTCTTCTGGTTGGGGAATATCTTCAAAAATAAACTCCCTTTGTTCAGCCGCTGTCTGAATGTGGACATTACCATAGTTAAAAAGAGAACGAACAAAACCACCCATTTTTACGCTGATGTCTTGAATCATATCAATTTTTGTGCTGGAGATATCCCGATAAAGAATGTTGGGAAAATCAATATCCACCACCCTTTCATCAGTGACGATATTAACATTGAAAAACCACATCAGAAAATTCTGAAAGGCATAAGAAAAAGCCAAAAGATACCAGGTCAAAAGGGTAAGAGTGCGAAAACGGAAAGAACTAAAGATTTCAGGAAAAAGCCTGAAGACTATACTTGGTAACAAAATCATAACTACGGTAATCAACACCCATCTAAAATTAGTTATCAAATGGCGTCTAGTCAAGAGAATAATCTTTTCTTTTCTTTCTTGAGTATCAAAAGTAATTTTTTTGGGACGAATAACTAGGGATGCCAGGGGATTAGTAGTTCTTTGGGCTTTGAGTTCATCAGCTACTGTTTCAGCCTTAGCCGCTTTGAGTTTAGTAGGCGGTTTCTCTGGTTTTTTTTCTTTGTCTTTGGCAACGTAAATATCTGGCATCCTGTCAATTATTTTATCACTTCTGCTCAATATTAAACAATGGACCAACAATCTGAATATTGGCTGGTGCTCGGAGATTAAAAAAATTCTTAAACTCAGGCCCGTCAAAACTCCTTGTCCCAGCATCACCAGAAACGCTAACCGTTGTCGTCCTACCTATCCCCTTATCCCAATCAACAGAAACATTAGAAACGCTACTATAGGGAGTAATTCCTCTGCTACGAAGTTCCTGTTTTACTTTCTCCTCATTCCAAATTTCTCCTCCATAAGGATGAGGTTTATCGGTTTGATATAAATGCTCGCGGGTTGAGGAGTCCTCTCTTGCAAGAAGCAAAACATTAACAATGTCGGCTACTTCTTCTGATTTGAGCCAGGCAGATTTTCCATACTCACTACGCCACCCCTGAGCGGCATAAAAACAAAGGGAATCTCTGTCATAGGCTTTACCCTGAAGATCACCAAAATTAGCTACTTCACCACTGGTATCTCTCATTCTTTTTGTCCAGGGCTTGTAACTCCAGCCAACATCGGATGAGGTAAAAGTGTAACCTCCTGAAGTTGAGGCATACCAAGCAGTAATCGCCTGACCACTATGAATTGCCACTTCTCCCTCAGTTGCTCGAACCGCCGCTTCCCAATTACCCCCCTTGTTACCGCCTTTATAAACCTGACATTGCTGGGTGGTGCAGATTTCATTGGCGCCGTTATTGGTATAAGCTAAAGCATAAGACCGGGCTGCCACTGCCTGGGCTTTTTGGGCTTCAATCGGCCAACTCTCTGGCATCTCATAAATCCCTAATAAATACTGCTCTAAAGGCATTTCGCCATAGCCCTGGACTCTAATGTTAATATTGGGTTTCTTCTCAAGAGTAATTCCTTCATAATAAGCATTAAGAATATCTTGATAAGACTGCCCGGCTTTGGCCCGACCATAGGCGCCATATTGATTCATCCCCACCCGGTGGGGAATGCCAAAAGTATAAAAGGCAAAGGCGGGACGAAAGCCTGGTTCGAGGTTTCTGTCATCAACACAAACCAAGGGTCCAGCTCCTAAGGTTGGCGGCAGATTTAAACTCGCCAGTTTTTGAGCTAGCAATTGTTGTTGTTTGGTAGTCAAAGAAGCAATGGCTGATTCAACTTTCTCTACTTCTCCTTCTAGAAAACTGGCTCTTTCATCAACTTGTTTTTGGACTTGAGATAAACTAGCTTGACTCCGTTCATAGGTGGCTTTATCCTCTTCAAGTTTTCTCAAGTCAGCTGAGATTTGGATAATCATCAACCGGTCCTGATTAACTGCTTGTTGGCGGAAAGTTAGCTCGCGAGTCAGTTCTTGGGCGGTGGTGGAAGATAAAAGTAAAAGAAGAGGAGAAAATCTTTGACTGTTAATATAGTAACTTCTCACCCTAGCCGCTAAAAGCTCTTTTTGAAAAGCCAAGTCTACCTCCCGCTCAAAGATGCTCTCCTCAAGCTCTTTCAACTTAACGGCAATGGCGTTAAGTTTTTTTTGAATATCCTCTAATTGAGTTTTAAGCTCAGCCAGTTCAGCTTTATTGCGCTCATGGGCCGGTTTTAAAGCATCAATAATTTTTTGAATTTCGGAGATTTGGCAATCGTAGTCTGTATCTGGACATGCGGCTCTCGCAATTAGAGTAAAAGAAAAGAGGAGAAAAGTCGAAACTAATAAAATGGCAGCTCTTTTCATTCTGTTCCAAGTATACCATAGCCGTTAATTCAGCCCATATTGCGTCTCATAAAATAATTGTGTTAGACTGAAAAAGATGAGAAAAATAGTTTTCTTATTCTTTTCTATCTTGATTTTGTTTACACTCTACGCAAGCGATACTTTCGCTGCCTGTCAAATTTCAGCCCCTGATTCTGCTAGGTATAACAGCCAGATAACGGTAACTGTCGATCAGGTACCATCACCACCAACAGATCAAATGCCAGGATTAAGTGTCCGTGATTCGAATGGCAGCGAAATAGGGTGTTATCCTCTTCCTTGGCCAAACGCAACCGTGGTAGGAGTAGGTCTTCCCAGTGCTGGAACCCATGCTACCCTTAGGGTCGAAATGAGGGAGTGCACAAGCGCTCTCTGTTACAGTTGCGGAAAATTTATCTCCGGTCCCGACTGTACAAAAATGGTCAATCTAACCGGGGCGCCCCCGCCAAGTCCTTCCTGTAGTGTGGCTGTTACTCAAAGCCAAATCAAAGTCACTACCCAAAATCTGTCTTGTGCTGAAATAGGTTATTGCTTCTCTGTTCTTAACCCAAATGGATTCAGTGAAAGTACGCAATGTAAATATTGGGGAGGGCAATGTAATGGAAGCATGGTTGTAGATTTCATTTCCCAGGTTGGTTGGAAATCAGGAACATATACCGTTGAGGTTAGAAAACCAGGTACCCACGGAGACTTAGTAACATCTTGTGGGTTCTACTATACAGCACCAGGTCCTTCCCCGCTTCCACCTACTGGCTGCGATGACCCAGACGCAATCCCCACCGCCATCGGCTGCATCAATGTTAAAAGCCCGGAAGGATTTGTTGGATCGATTTTAACCTTGGCTATCGGCATTGGTGGGGGAATTGCTATGCTTTTAATCATCTTTGGTGGGATTCAAATTTTGACTTCGGCTGGCAATCCTGAAAAAATCCAAGCAGGCAAAGAATTAATTACTTCCGCTATCGCTGGTTTAATTTTAATTGTCTTTTCTGTTTTTATTTTGCGTATAATTGGAGTAGAAGTATTAGAAATATTCAAATAATGCAAATCTTAGCTGTTGCCTTTCCCAATATAACTGATCCATTAGGAGGAAAATTTAGCGACATCGGCGACATCATTAACAACCTGGTGCCTTATATCTTTGCTTTAGCAGGTTTAGCCCTGCTTTTTATTCTTATCTTGGGTGGTTTTGAGCTAATGACTTCGGCTGGCGACCCGAAAAAAATGGAGGCTGCCAAAGGAAAAATAACTAATGCCGTCATTGGCTTTATTATTATCTTTGTTGCTTTTTGGCTAGTTCAGATTTTGGAAGTTATTTTCGGGTTAACGATTTTTTAGTTAGCTTTTTATACACTTCAAATTTTCCTCCACCAATCCTCCGAGTTCTCTTTTGATACTCAGCAATGGCTTTATCTAGCTTGGCTGGACTAAAAGCCGGCCAAAGGGTATCAGTAAAATAAAGCTCGCTGTAAGACATCTGCCATAAAAGAAAATTGGAAAGCCTCATTTCTCCCCCAGTTCGAATAATTAAATCAGGGTCAGGAGCATCATTGGTCCAAAGAAATTGACCAAACATCTCTTCATTAATTTTTTCTGGAGGAATTTCCTCTTTAACTATTTTCTTAACCGCCCGGACAATTTCATCCCGACCACCATAATTTAAAGCCACATTGACCTTTAGCCTTTCGTGTTTCTTAACAATCGTGAGCATTTCTCTAATCGCCTTAACCACTTTTCGGGGAA
>Ga0180732_1001371_pt1 | contig 15269 bp, 13 predicted proteins | sample KR11_01MetaG_FD_148674 | JGI IMG/M metagenome (GOLD analysis project Ga0180732, IMG submission 148674) | Groundwater microbial communities from the Olkiluoto Island deep subsurface site, Finland - KR11_0.1 MetaG | ecosystem: Environmental > Aquatic > Deep subsurface > Groundwater | place...
ATGAAAGAAAAAGATAAATTATTTAAGAAAATTAGGAGCTTTTAATTATACTTTATAAAATTAATCCAAATAAATCTATCCAAACGCCTATCGGCATTTGGGTATCATCTTACGATTGGAAAATACTCCCCCACGCATCAAATCATCTAAAATGACACCAAGAGCCGGAATGGCGGCGCATTTGAAATAAGCATGTTGGTTCCATACAGGCTGTCTAATAATCGGAATTTACCCCTTCGGCTATGCTCAGGGCAGGCTCTTCAGGGTTTCATAAAGCATCGCTTGTTTAAGCCATTTTTTGAAATCCTAAAGGATAAATTCCGTGTTTTTGGGACTTATTAGACAGCCTGCATAGTCCCATCAGGCAGGCGCCTCGTGAGAAATCTGTACGCGAAGAAATAGCTTAGATTAAAGATTTCTCGCGATGGCTCGAAATGACAAAATCTATGTTTTTTGAGTTTTTGGACGGTCTGAATAATAAATTCCCCTCTATGAGAGTATCTCCCTTTATCAAAGAGCCTGCCCTGAGCGATAGCCGAATGGGGGGCAAGGGGGATTTAGGGGTGTGTGAAATAAAATTTCCAATTTCCAATGAAAATATTTAAACAAAGAAAGTTTGATAAAAATATAAATTCGTGTTAGAATTATGGCAAGAATAAATTTTAAATTTTAATAAAACAAAAATGAAAGAAAACGAGAATAAAATCAAGGTTAATGTGGAAGCGAAGCATTTTGATATTTTACCGAAAAGCGATTCTATAAATTTGCGCTCGAGGGCAAAGCCTAGGCCTGACGGGCAAGAGGAGGCTAAAATGGAATTTTTCAAAAAAAGAACTTCCATGCCCGAGGCTGAGGAAAACAGCGCGAACGATGATTATTCTTTGGATGAAAAAGAAAAATCGGGCAAAGGATTTTTGGAAAAATTCGGGATTAAACGCTCTTCACAACAGGCCTGCCTGCCGGACAGGCAGGCTTCGCGCGGGAGTATGGAGCCAACGGATAACACACCCCTAGCCCCTCTCAAGAGGGGAATTGACACAATAAAACCGGCGGCGCTCGGCGGAATTTTTGATAAAGCAATCTTGTGGCTTATATATCTGCTTGTTTTTTCCTTGCCGTTATTCATCCTCCCTTTTCCAATGGAGATTTATGAATTCAATAAAACCATTCTGCTTTTCATATTTTCCAGCCTGGCGTTTCTGCTTTGGATTATAAAAATGATTTTAATTGACAAGCGCCTGACTTTCGTAAGGACTCCGCTGGATGTTCCGATCGCTGTTTTTGTTTCGCTCGTTATAATTTCCACCGCTTTCAGCCTTGACAAGATTTCCAGCGTTCTGGGATTTTACGGAAGATTTTCGGACAGCTTGACGGTTTATTTAAGTCTGGCTATGCTGTATTTTGTCGCGGTGAATGTTATAACACGCGGCTGGTTCCATAGTGGCGATAGCCCTGTGGAACCTGAATGCGAGCCGTTTGCAAAAGGGCTCCACAGCCCTGCCTACCGGACAGGCAGGCCCGAGGCGAGGACTATGGAGCCAGCAGACAATATTCTCAAAATATTTTTAATGTCGGCGTTTATTGTCGTAATTTCTTCCCTGCTCTATTCTTTCGGCTTCAAATTTATTCCGTGGCAGGAAACGGAGTTCAGATCGTTCAATCTAATTTCCGGTTCCGTTAATGTCTTGGGAATTTATTTGGTCGCGGTCATCTTAATCGCTCTTGGCTATTGCGGCCGAAGGCGAACAAGCGCTTGTCCGCCTTCGGAGCGCGGCGGATCGCTTCTCGGAAACTTTGTGTCGGCGCTCATCATAATGTCCGTCATTCTTTTGGCGATCATTGATTTTATCGCGGCGTGGATCGTTCTGGCCGTTTCCTTGTCAATAGCTATGATTTTGATGTTTATCGCATCAAGGTTCCACAGCCCTAAAGGGACTATGGAACCAGCGAGGAAAAATAATTCTTTCATATTTTCTTTCTCAATATTCTTGATTTCCCTCGTTTTTATTATTTCCAGTTTGACTGCCGTAAATAAAAGCGCCAATTCGGATTTCGCCGGCTCTTCTATTTCAAATTCCATAAAAAACAGAATATTATCGTCGGGCGGCGGACAAGTTGAAAGCGACAGATTTATAAAAGAAGTTATTCTTGACAAGAAAACGGCAATCTCGGTTGCCGCTGATGGCCTGAAAAGCGATCCGGTGGCGGGAATCATAGGTTCCGGCCCGGGCACTTATCTTTATAATTTCTCCAAGTTCAAGCCGTCGGAATTCAATAACAGCGCTTTTTGGAATATTCGGTTTGACAAAGCCGGCAGCGAGATTTTGGAAAAAATTTCCACGATTGGAATTTTGGGAGCTTTAAGCTATCTGGCGATTATGTTTTTGGCGATGGGAATGTTTTTGAAGATGTTGTTAAAAATCCCCCTAGCCCCCCATTCGGCTATCGCTCAGGGCAGGCTCTTTTACAAAGGGGGAAATCCTTATCTCTTTGCCGCATGGTTCGCGCTTCTCCTTTTCCAGTTTTTATATCTTTCTTCAACGGCAACGACATTTATTTTCTGGCTGTTCACGGCGATTTTGGCGGCGGAATATGTTATCGTTAACACACCCCAACCCCTCTCAAGAGGGGAATATGGACGCCCCAACCCCTCTCAAGAGGGGAATATGGACAACAATAATTCCTTTGTCCTTGATCTTAGAAAAGAAAAATCCGCGTTTTACCCCACTTTGCTGGCGGCGGCGGTTTTATTGATTTCTTTTTCCGCTTCTTATTATTATCAAATCAGATTTTATCAGGCGGAAGCGGCGTATAAAGACATAAGCATAAAACAAAACAAAGCGCTGGAAGGCGTTAATCTGGACAATCAAAGAGCTTGGGAAATTTTAGATCAAAAAGCAAGCGATATCAAAAGCAAGGTGATTGAAAAAAATCCTTACAGGGGAGAATATAAGGCTTATTTGTCCGACATATACCTTCAAAAGACGGGAATTGCTTTTCAAGAAGAAGGCAAAAAAGGAGAAGATGAAAAAAATACCCAAAGAATCGCTTTGGAGGTGAAAAGCGCGATTGACTACATCAAAGACGCGGCTGATTCAAATCCTAACAACATAATTTTTCAGCATAAAATAGGATCAACATATTTTATCGCTGCCAGAGATCTGGGAGTCGCGGGAGCCGGCGATTGGGCGATTAAAAAATTCAATAGGGCGATAGAGCTGGAGCCGACTAATCCGGTTCTTTATGCCGAGCTTGGAAAAATATTTAATTTAACCGATCAAACGGATTTGGCGATAGATCAGTTTAAAAAGGCGCTGGAACACAAAGCGAACTATATTGACGCGGGATTGCAACTAGGGTTGTCTTATGAGAAAAAAGAAGAAAAAGAAAAAGCGATAGACACCTTATCTTCTTTGGGAAGCGTGGAAAGAATTCAAAATGTCATCGCCGCCGGGCAAATAGCCGCTTCCGCGAATCTTGATATAGACATTGCTTTTCAATTGGGAAGAATTTATTACAATACCGGCAAAGTTTCTTCGGCAAAAGATATTTTTACGAAAATAATTAAAATAAACCCCAGCCATTCCAATGCGCGTTACAGCCTTGGTTTGATTTATTTTTCGGAAGGGGACAAGGAGAAAGCTTTGAAAGAATTTGAAGCGGTTTTGCTTTTGAATCCTGAAAATGAAGATGTAAAAAAGAAAATTGACGAGCTCAAAAAAGGAGCGGCGGGCAATGCTAACGCCGCGGAGGAAGTTAATAATAAGGAAGTCAGCAACCCGGAAGAAAAGACGGAGGAATAAGCATAAGACATATAGGACATATGAGCCGCATAAAACTCAAATTAAAGATTGAAATCATCGGCAATAGAGCGAGCGTATTTTTATTGGATGAAAAAAGAAAAGTTATTTCTAAATCAGCTTGGATTGATAAGAGAGATTTGTCAGAGAAGCTTCTTTCTAAAATAGACTTTCTTCTGAAGAAAAATAATTTATCCATAAAAGACATTTCCAAAGTTGATTTTAATTGCGACTCCCCGTATTTTGAAAAAAATAAAAAAATTAATTTGGAAGAAAATTTATCTTCAAAAAATAAATGCGTATTTACGGCGTGGCAGACGGGAGAGATAACGGCGAAGATTTTGAATTTGGCATTGCCCCGTTCCTAATTTTACGGTATTGTCTTGCCGGTATAAATCATCCTACTTTGCTTGGGATAGTTTATTTGCGCCATGGCCATAATATTAAAGGAGGAAACAAAATGACAAGAGAAAATGTGCATTTTAGAAAACTAATTCAGACCGATCCAACTGACAAAAGATCATGGATAGAATTGTCGTGCTACGGCTTTGTTCCCGCAATGCCGCAGATAGGGACTTATATCTTTTTAAAAGAAAAAGATTTAATTTCTGCATAATTTTGTTCCAACTAATTCGCAGATAATCTACCCTTAATAAAAATATATAGCGAGTAGCGCTAGAGGGTAAAACAACTTCTTATTTCAACTCCGGAATATAAACATACTTATCCATTTTCTCAAACACAGTTCTAATGTCCTCCACTACGCCACCTAAAAACACAAAACCAACCGCTTGAATGGCGGTTGGTTTTTATTTTGATGATTACGCGAACAATGTCAAGGTTGAATTTATTTTTTAGCTTTGAATAAAATAAATTTACCACTTCTTCCGCCTAAAGCCGCGATCTTTTCTTTCGCCGGAAAAATTATCAGAAGAGCGGTTTCTTGATCCTCGGTAGTTTCCGCCCGAACGATCAAAACGGCGCTGTCTGCCTTGATTATCGTCAGGCTTATAAACAGAATCTTGGCCAGGTTTAATTTGCGGCAGATCCGGGAGTTTGGAAATCGGCAATTGTTTTTTGATCAATCGTTCAATTATTCTGATGTCATATTTTTGATTCGGCATAGCAAATGAAATCGCGTGTCCGGAATGCCCCGCTCGTCCCGTTCTTCCTATTCTGTGCACATAATCTTCAGCGCTGTTAGGCAGATCAAAGTTTACAATAAGCTCAATGTTAGTCACATCTATGCCTCTCGCGGCAATGTCCGTCGCGACCAAAAATTGATAAGCGCCGTTCTTAAATCCCGAAAGCGCTTTCAGGCGCTGACTGAGGCTTCTGTCGGAATGAATCTCGGAAGATGTATATCCCATTTTTCTGACGGCATAGGCGATTTTTTTCGCGCCGAATTTTGTTCTGGTAAATATGAGCGTGCTTCCCTTGTATTCTTTGATAACATTTTCAAGCAAGACCAGCTTTGATTCTTTTCTTACAATAAATATTTCGTGCGTGACATTGGTCGCGGCGGATCCGGAGGGCGCCACCTCAACTCTCACGGGAAGCTTCATATACGCTCTGGCAATTTGGATAATATTAGGCGGCATAGTCGCGGAAAATAGCATAGTTTGCCTTTCTTTCGGCACATTTAACAATATCCTTTTTATCTGCGGCGCAAAACCCATATCAAGCATTCTATCCGCTTCATCAAGCACAAGGACTGAAACTTTGGACAGGCTTATGGTTCTTCTGTCAAGGTGATCAATAAGCCTTCCCGGGGTGACGATTATTATGTCGGGATTTCTGCGCAAAAGGCCAATCTGGCGATTCATATTTTGCCCTCCGATTAAAACCGCCGTTCTGATGTTCAAGCCTCTGCCAATTTTGCTGATTGCTTCGTCCACTTGCAAAGCCAGCTCTCTGGTTGGAAGAACGATCAGTCCGTTGCCGCCTGATGTTGCCAGTCTTTGAATCATAGGTATGCCAAAAGCCAATGTCTTGCCTGTGCCGGTTTGAGCGATGCCCATAATGTCTTTTCCGCTAAGCGCGGTTGGAATTGATTGATATTGGATCGGGGTGGGAATTGTGAAATGCAATGAATCTAAAATTTCCAAAATTTTAGGCGCGATGCCAAGTCCGTCAAATGTTGTTTGTGTCATATAATAATAAAAAATTCTGACCCGTAAATCTCAAGGTCAGATATTGGCTGAAAAAGAAATAAGCGAGCCGGTTAATTAAGCAAGCTAACTGTATCACGCCTGAATATTTTTGTCAACGGTTGCGCGCGGGAAATTAAGAAATTGGGAAATTTATGGGAATTGATTGCTACGCAAAGCTTATAAAGCTAGAAAGTATTATATCCTTAGCTTTCCGATTTTATAAACTATTAATCAATAGCTCATAATTTATAATAAAACTGTTATAAGTTATGTGTTATAAGTTATAAGTTGATTTGTGTCCTCGGCAGGAATCGAACCTACGTCAAGAGCTTAGAAGGCTCCCGTTCTATCCATTGAACTACGAGGACGGATAAAAATACAGTCAACTTTATGACTGTGTTTTTATTATAGCAAGATATTACATAAAGTCAATAAAAAAATTAAATTGCGCTATGGAGCAATCAGAGATGGAGTGGATATTAAATTGCTTTCTTCATTATTACTAACTTCTTCATTGATATCATTAATATCGTTAATATTGTTATTATTCGCTTCGTTTGTTTTTGGAGCTTCAGAATCTATAAATTCAAAAGGATTATTATAATCCGCGCTTTCTTCTTTCAGCTTTTCATTTCTCTGTTCTATGTTTTTTAATATTTCTTTTAATATTCGGTCATTTGTTTTTATGCCCAGCATCACCCGGCTTTCGTAAGATTCTTCATACTCTAAAAAATTTGTGCCAATATATATATATTTATACATAAATCCAAAAGTAAACGCCAGAAACACGCTAAAAAACACAAAGAGAAGCAAGTATCTATATTTCAATATAGCTGAAATCAGTTTTTGAGCGCTGTTTTTGCTAAATTTAAGTTTTATTTTTTTCATCGTCTTTGGTTTTTATTTTTTTTAAACAATTAGTCCCATACATAAACCTTTAAAATTAGATCGAGAATAATTTTATCATTATTATTAGCATCCATCGCGTAATTGCTTGAAATTTTTATTTTTTCTATACTAGCATAATATTTTGAATTTTCCAAATAGATTAAAAATTGAACCATCTCGTTAAACTTTCCAGCCGCTTTTATATTATAATTTATATATGACAAGCCATCGGTTATTTTTGTTTTTTCTTTATCTGAAACTTTCATATCCAATTCTATATTATTCTTCATGGCAGTATTTTTCATTTCAGTAACAAAGTCGGATATGCTTGAATAATCCACAATATATTCCGAGGCCTTGTTTATATTTTTTTGCGATTCTTCCGCTTTAATTCTTATGCTTCCTATTTGGCTGTTTTGTATTGTTAATTTTTCAACGCTCTTTTTCTTTTCAACGATTTCCAAGCTGGAATCCTCTATGTTTTTTGTCAAATAAAAGCAATTTATATACAGCAAAGAAAACACCGCGGCCAGCAGTAAAGATGTGTTTGTATATATTTTCTTTTTGACTTTATTCATAGGTTAGGCTTAATAACACTGGCGCAAAGCTCTAAACGAAGGCGAACAAACGCTTGTTCGCCTTCGTTTAGAGCGGATGTTGAAATTCCTGCGCGATAAATCATTCCAAAACTATATCTTCTTTTTTGATTGATAAAATATATTTGAAATTTTCATCATCATAATTCATGGGATCAATGCTGAAGCCCGAAAAAATCTCGGAATTTTTCAGATCGTTTTCAAAGTTCAGAAGATCTTTCATTGTCCTAGAAACTCCAACAATAGTAACTTTAAAATTTTTAACCTCGACTTTGCCGGGAACAGCGCCGCTAGCCTTTTTACCGAGAATACTGCCGCTAATTTCCGGTTCAGCGCTGATACTGCTTATTCTTATTCCGGAAAAAACAGTCTTGTTGAAATTTTCAAAAATCTTTGTCCAGTAATATTGATCTTTTTGTATTTGCGAAAAGGCTTTTAGCTGGCTATTTTGTTCCGCTAATTCCATTTCAATAGAATTTATTTCCTTGGTTTCCTGTCCAAGCTCCATATATTCCAGCTGTTTGTCCATGTTTTTATTTTCAAAACTTAAATATCCAGCCACAGCTAAAAAAATAAGAACAAAAAAAACTTGGATTGAAATTAAAACAGCGAGATTGTTTTTTATCAAGCAATACGCTTTTTCCAATTTAATGTCCAATTTGTCAGCGGGAGACAGTAAATTAATTTTTATCATAGTCCTATAATTATTATTCTATAACATCTTTTATTCCCCTGAGCGCCAAACCTAAAACAGTAACAAAGACGAGGGAGCTGTCTCTTGAAATAAGGGGGGTTTCTTTATTTTTTTGAGTTATTATATTAACCCAAGGATTTCCTTTCTCAATTTCTTTTTTTATTTGCAGCGATAAAAAGGAGCTCATTCCGGACATTTTCGCCTCTCCCCCGCAAATCATCACTTTTACGATATCTTCATTCAGCTTAAAGTGATCTTTATAATAATAGGTAAGCTTGTTTATATATTTTATCATTTCATACAAAGAAGGCTGAATCGCCTTGAAGACATTTCTGCATTCCCCTTCAAATGTCAAGCCGCATTTTTCTTTCATTTTTTCCGCTTTGCCTTTGCTGATTCCAAGATTTTCCGATATGGCTTTCGTGAATTCTTCTCCGCAAATAGGAATGCTCGCCGTAAATTGAACGGCTGGATTTTTGAAAATTATAAAACTCGTCCTGTCTCTTCCCAAATCAATAATCAGAATCGGTCTTGATGATTGATTCTCTTTGATTAAGCTTCTTGTTATGGCGATAGATTCAATTTCCGCGGCAATCGGCTTAAGGCCGGCCATTGCCATAACCGAGGAATAGGAATCCACCAGCGGTTTCGGCACAACGGCAACGATAACATTTATTTTATCATTCTCGGAAGAAATAATCTGCCAATCTAAATATGACTCGTTTATATCCACCGGGAAAAGCTGCTCCGCTTCATATTTGATTGCCTGTTCAATATCATCTTTTTGAGAATGGGAAATTTTTACAACCCGAATAAAACCTTTCGGCTCGGGGATAGAATAGATAACAAGCTTTGATTTTATAGGATTCGGCTTAGCTCTTAATAATGTTTTTTTGATGAATTTCGCCGCTTCTTCTTCGTTTTTTATCTCTCCGTCAACTATCAGCCCCTCTGGAATATTTTCCCTGCCATAAGAATAAAGGCTTATTTTTTCCCCGTTTTTTTTAAGCTGGGCGACTTTAATGGACCGATCGCTCAAATCCAGCCCGAAAGCGTTTAAGTTGTTGTTGAAAAAAGACATATAATTGAATTTAGAATTTAGAATGATGAATTTAGAATATAGATTAGATTATCATTATTCAAAATTCAAGATTCAAAATTCAAGATTTATTCCTCCTCCCATGACAAAACCTCAAAAATCTGTAAAGCTTATTTATGTTTATTATACAATATTATTCAATTTCGTTCCAATCGCCTACAGTCCATCCTCCGCCGGGACCGCTTGTAAAACTTGCGTTTGCCAATCCGCTTTCATAAGTGACACTGGCATTATTCGCTAAATTTAATTTATAGGCCGTTACTTCTTTGAGATTAGCATTGTTGTTGATATTAGCTGCGCCTTTATGAGCGTAAAATATAGCTCCGTCCGCATTGTTTCTCACATCAATGGCAAAAGTAGCCGCTCCAGAGTGGGTAGAAAGCACTAGAATATAACTTCCATTAGAAGGAAAACAGATTGATCCGTTAATTCCTTGCGAACCGCAAATAACAACATTGTTAGTCGCCAGAATTTTCCCATCAGCTGATTCGCTCCCCGGCTTATCGGCAATAATTACACCGCTATTGGTCCCGTATCCGCTGCTTAGCTCTAGCATAGTGTTATTGCTTAAAGTTATATTTCCCTTGACCCACAAAGTTCCATTTAATGTTATCGTTATGCCGGCAGCTGGATTAAAATCGCATTCCAGCACGCCGCCATTTATAACTATGCTGGTCGGCTGATTGCATATTGAAGAATTTAAAACTCCATAATTTTCAGCATCCGCTTTCCAGTCGGCAATATTGCTATCAGAAATCGGCAAAGCTTCAATCGGAGGATCCGGGCTTCCCGGATAAGAAACGCCGGAAACAGTAGAACCTGATATTGTCTGATAATAAGCGTCTCCGGATATTGTGCTGTTGATTATTTCATGAGCTTTGGCGTCTCCTCCGATTGTCAGCCCGTTAACCGAAGTTGCTAATCCACCCACCCATGCTTTATATTCATAATCTCCCGCGGCATCGGCCGTCCAAGATCCTCCATTCCAATCAGAGCTGTATTTAGAAACACTGTTCGCGTTTCCCGACTTTCTTCCCGTATAAAAATACTTGGAATTGCTTGAAGCGACATCAATAATTATCCAATAAGTAACGCCGCCATTTAAAACAGTCGGGGACGAAAAACTAAAATCAACCCACCCATATGATAAGCCTATTTTTGAAGACAAAAAGTTTGTAGTTGCCAAAACTGAAGTTGAAGGCGATCCGGCGTTATCGCTGACAATCCTGATTGTTCCATCTGCCGGACCGCTGACTTTTTTGACATAAAAAGAAACTTGGGATAATGTTCCCGTAGAAGTCGGAACAAAGCTCATGGCAATATCGGTCGGCTCTCCATTCTTCCCGAATATCAAGTCGTCATTATATGTATCCCATACTCCATTAGCATCCAAACTCATTCCCGTGGCGACGATAAGATCGCCCGTTATCGTTCCAGCTCCCGATACTGAACCGTCAGAATATAAATTTCCAATAATAGAAGAATTATTTCCCATCGTCAGTCCGCCCTCTCCAACTTGCACTCCGTAATAAAAAGAGATGTCATCTTTATTGACAAAAATGCTTGTTTTAATTTTTCTCTCATTATTACGATAAGAAGAAAGTGATTCTATAATAGTTATACCGCTATTCTGAGTTATGCTTTGACTTATCGCAGATTCGTCCAAGTCAAAAGTATTTATCGCCGTGTAATTATAGCTCTTTACAACTCTCAAAATCCCGTCTTCAATTCCCGATTCCGCGGAATAGTAGGACTGGGCGGATAAAATCATATTTTTGCTGGTTCTGTTTTTTGTTATAATAACCGCGCTTAACGAAAAAGCCACAATTAAAATCAGGCTCATTAAAACAATAACAACTAAAATAGCCGCGAATCCGCGATTATCTTTTTTATTTTTCTCAGTCATTTGTGAATTATAATAAGTTAATCAAAAAGACCTTAAAGCTACAGTATTAATCAAATGGATTTCTGAATCAGACATCGCGCTGTTCTTGGGGTTGACAGTCATATTTATAGTCACAGATTCCCGCAAATCATTTTTGTAATATAAAAATTCCAAATTAGAAACCAATACATCTGATGAAGTTAGAGCTATAGGACTCAATCCTTCTTTCTTCAAAAAAAGAGCGTCATTTTCAACATAAAAATCAACAAAAGTAATCTCTTCATTAGAAGAAACATCCACTTCCGTTGCTAGAGACAATTGAGCGTCGCTTGAAGAAAAATTGCTTGTCGGAAGATAAATATATTGGGAATTTACTATCTCATATGTCATTCTTTCCATCGCGCTATGCGCGTTTGAGCTTATTCTCGCTAAAGCGATTATTTTATTATTAGCTCTCATAATAAAAAAAATAATTTCAAAAAGGACGATAAAAATAACTCCGATTAAAGCGGCGTAAACAATCATCTCTATCAAAGTAAAGCCTTTCTCCTTATTTTTAATTTTTATTTTTTTGTTTATATCAGACATCGTAAATTATTTAAAATTAGCAAGATATTCATATATCCCTATTTGTTTTATTCCGCCTCTTGTCGCGTAAGAAACATTGGAAGTGATTTTTAATATTTCAGGATCCAGCACGCCTCCGCTAGAAACGATGTCATCGCTTATCGCATCGCGATATACATCGGATACGATAAACTGAATGGCGTATCTTCCTATGGTTTCACTTCCGGAAACCGCTATCCATTTTGGAGGGATGGAAATGTCCGCTTCAAAATGATATGGATTTCCGAAAGTCAAAGAATACAAATTTTCATATCCATAATTTTTATTTCCCGAGTATTCCTCATCTCTGACCGCGCGCGCTTGCTCCAAAGAGGATTTTGCAAAATACAGCGCTTCAACTTGATTGATATCTTCCGCGGCGACTCTCAAAGAAAAATTAAGATAAGTAGCGGCGGCTAAAAGAATGGCTATGCCTACAGTCGCTGCCACAATTATCTCAATCAATCCAAATCCTTTTTGATTAAATTTATTCATATTTAATTTTTATTATATAATACTCTACTGGATTTCCATTATTCCTCCGTCAAAATCCGGCTCTGCGACCACTTCTCCGCTGACATTTTCATAAGTAGCGATGTTTTTTGATCCTCCGTCAGTAAATATATAAAGCTTATCATTTTCTGTCTGCTCCCTTATGATACACAATACCGAATGATCGCTCGCATCCAACCAGCTATGGATTCTCATCTCTTGATCAACTCCATTAACCGAAGTCGCGCCTGTCCAATCAAAAACGCTTTCGTCAGAGCTAAGATAAGAAGCGATATTAATATCATTTGTTGGCGCTAGAGGAGCTTCAAACCCATCCACCCACTTAAGACTTAGGGTTGTGGCATCAGCGATATTCCACCCTAAATTAAAGTGGACGTGACGAGCATTTTTTATAATAGAGCCGGCGCTTGATTGAAAAGAATTCAAGCTGGTTTGTCCGTCGGAATTAATTATAATTTGTTTTGTTTTTGACGGCTCGCTTATCACGCCCATTTTTATGCTGCCGAAATTGCTTGTTGAACCGACTAGGCGGTCAAACACCAAATCGCTTCCGCCGCCGGCAAGGTTTATTTCTATTATTTCTATCTTATCGGAAAATACAAAAATTTCATTTGTCAGAGCTCCAGCATCAAAGGTATTTCCTTCAAAAATTACGATTTTGCCAGCTTCAAAATGAACTCCGTAATTCGCGCCATTCCTCGCGCCGATTGAATACGCTTTTGCAAGTTTGATTTTAGTATCAATGCTTTTGGCCGTATTTTCCAACTCTATGGAATCATTAAAATTTCTGCCGTTAATAATGGCAAGACTCAGAACGATTGCTATGACAGAAATCACGGCTAAAATTTCCACTAAAGTAAAACCTTTGTTGGAATTTGGAGCTTGGAATTTGAAGTTTAAAAACATAAATTTAAAATTGGATTAAATATTAAGGATTTAGATAAATTGCTTAATACTTAATACTAGATACTAAATGCTATCTACATAGATCCCATGATTGAATACATCGGCTGGATCATGGAGATTGCGAAAAATCCCACCGCCGCGCCGATGACAAGCATCAGTACCGGCTCAATTATGGAAGATAAATTAGCGGTGACTTGCTCAACATCGTCCTCGTAAAACTCCGCGACTTGCTTCAAAGTTTCTTGAAGCGTTCCGGTTTCCTCCCCCACTTCAATCATATGCATCATAAGAGGATAATAAAGCTTGTCATATTTTCCTATAATTTCGCTAAGCGCGATGCCCTTTTGCACTTGGATGCTGGCGTCTTTTATTGAATCTTTATAATATGTGTTTCCGAGCGTCGCGGAAATAATATCAAGGGCCTTTACGATTGAAACGCCGCTGGCAATCATAGAGCTTAGAGTTCTGGAAAATCTCGCCATATTAATCTTGGATATGATCGTTCCTATCGCCGGCAATTTAAGCAGGACAAAATCAAATTTTCGCTTTCCTTTTTTCGTCTTGATAATTTTGAAAAATACAAAAACAAAAACAATAAAACCGGCCAGTATAAGCAATCCGTGGTTTTGGAGGCTGTCGCTTATAAACACGATCATCTTCGTTGAAGCCGGAAGTTCGGCGCCCGTTTCAGTGAATATTTTCAGAAGCGAAGGCACGACAAAGATCATCATCAAAACTCCAATAACAGCCATCGCAAAAATTATCACGGCCGGATAGGTCATCGCGCCCCTCACTCTGGATGTCAATTCGTGATCTTTTTTTAGTTGAAGATAAAGTATGTTTAAAACCTCTTCTAAATTACCGCCCATTTCTCCCACTCTTATCATATTAACAAAAAGATCGTCAAAAACTTTCGGATATTTTGCCAAACTGTCGGCCATCTGATTTCCTTTCTGAATATCTTCTCTGATAGCTTCCAAAACTTCCCGGAAATAACCGTTGCCGGTCTGCTCCGCCAAGACCGTAGCCGCTCTGGAAAAAGAAAGTCCCGCGTGAAGCATAACGCCAAGATGGCGGGTAAAAAGCATTTTATCCACAGTACTGACTCTTTTTAGAATTTTGGAAATTTCAATTTTTTTTCCTTTCTTTTCTCGAGATTTTCCCGTAGAGATAAACATCAAACCAATATCGCTCAATTTTTCCGAAAGATCGCTTCTGCTTTTAGCTTCCATCATTCCAACTTTAATTTTTCCATCTTTTGTTCTCGCCTCATAGGAGTATCGCATGGATTAGTATTAAGTATTTAGTATCAAGCAAAAACCCGACGGTTCCATAGTTCCCGCCTCGGGACTGTGGAACCGCATATGCAAGCCGTTATTATTCAAATAAATTATCCGATTTTAGAAAGTCCCGCATTTAGGGTTCCACAGCCGCGAGGCGCGGACTATGGAACCCTCGGTGGTTATTTTGTAAATGGATATTACCAGTTGATGCCCTTTTTTCCAAGCGATCAAATCTGTAAAGCTTTTTATTTTTTCCATACCGGATTGCTTAATACTTATAGACATCACATCCAGAAACCGCACTAGATTATTATTTTTAGAAAATAAACGCACTGATTTTCGCTTATTGTAGCAGTGGATTCCTGCCGGAGTTTATCCCGTATCTTATTACGGGGCAGGAATGACAGTGCGAATTCATAGTGTTTTATCTATAATACTGGATACTTGATACTAAACACTATTCCTTAGTCACTCTCATAACTTCTTCAATAGTGGTAATTCCCTGGACAATTTTTATAATTCCGTCTTCCAGCATCGTAGTCATTCCTTCGGCTTTTGCGGCTTCTTCTATCTCTTCTCCGGGCGCTGAGCTGTTGATAAGCTTTTTAACCTTATCGCTAATTTGCAAAACTTCAAAAATTCCAAGTCTTCCTTTATAGCCGTTCCGGCATTTACGGCATCCTTTTCCTCTGGCAAATTTGATATCAAGCCACATTTCCTTGTCGCTTTTATAATTTTTTTTAATAAGTTTATTTTTTTTAATAAGTTCTGACATTTCATCAATATCAAATTTTTGAGAAAAACTATCATATAAAGCTTCGTCTAAATTATATTCTTCTTTGCACT
>Ga0180732_1001372_pt1 | contig 15263 bp, 20 predicted proteins | sample KR11_01MetaG_FD_148674 | JGI IMG/M metagenome (GOLD analysis project Ga0180732, IMG submission 148674) | Groundwater microbial communities from the Olkiluoto Island deep subsurface site, Finland - KR11_0.1 MetaG | ecosystem: Environmental > Aquatic > Deep subsurface > Groundwater | place...
TTTTTTCTTTAATTATTAGATTATTTTTTTTGATTTCTATTTGTTTCATAGATGTCTATAGATATCTTATGTATTTAAACTTTTCGGAGTAATTTAAAAGTAATTAATCACATTCGGAGATACTGTCTCGATTTTAAAATATGCGAGGGACAGGATTCGAACCTGCGTAAGCACTAAGCTAATGGATTTTGAGTCCATCCTGTTTGACCACTCCAGCACCCTCGCAATTCAGGGATGTAGGAAAACTCGTTTGACCTGAAAGTTCTCCGGCAACTCCGCATAAACTTACAATTAATCATCAATATAAAAATGTTTAGAATTATTTAATTTTACTTATTTCTTTTGAAAATTCAGAAAGGTCTTTTTTTAATGTTTCAACTGATTTTTTAAAAATTTCTTCTGGTTTGAATTGTCCAAAAGATTCTACTGTGATTATTAGTTCATTTGTAGGAATGATTTTCACATAATCTTTATTTTGTTTTTTACATATTTCTATGCATAATTCACACATATCACATTTAATTATGTCTTCTTCACTTATTTTTTCTTGTTTTAATATATTTTTAGGACATATTTCAAGAATTTCTTTTGGGCAATTTTTATCAACTTTAATATCAACAAGATTTCTATAAATTAGGATTCCTGGAGAAAATTTTGAGTGCTGGCTTGCTTTTCCAGCTTTTGCTGTTGCAGTAAGTTCTAATTCCTGATCTTTTGTTAAAACAGTCAAAGGAATTTTTCCATAAACAATTTCTATGTTCCCTTTTAATTCTTCAGCATAAATAATTCCTTCTTGTTTTACTTTTAGTTTTAATTCTGCTTGTGTTTTTTCTGTTATGTTTTTTTTACTTTTTAAAGGAATAAGCCCTATTCTGTGCGCAATAGTTTCATCATAAAGAGGAGAGTCATTTTTTGCTATTTCAACTTCATCCACTGCAAGAACCAAAATTTGATTAAAATATTTCCTTATAGCATTTGCTAAACTTTCACTTGTTTCTGCTGTGAAAATTAATTGATTAGTTTTGGTGTTTATTAGTTTCATTTTAAAATATCAAAAAAAGGCTATTTAAAGTTATGGTCGCCTTCCTCTACGTCCCCCTTTCTTTTTAGGTCCTCCTCTTGGCATTCTTGTTGTGTCAAGAATATTAAGAATTTTAAATCCCTCCCTTGACAAGCTTTTTATTATTGCATTTGCTCCAGGCCCTGGTGCAGGGTTTCCTGTTTTAGCACGTATTCTTACATAAAGTGAATTAACATGCAATTCTTTTACATTTTCTGCAATTCTTTTTGCAATAAACATAGCAATTGTAGGATTTGCTTTTAATCTCCCGTGTTTTGTAACCATTCCCCCAGTTACTTTTGCAAGGGTTTTTCCACCCATATCTGTAACATGAACTATTGTGTTATTAAATGAAGTATAAATATTTAATATTGCTTCATATGTTTTACTAGGTTTAGCTTTTATTATTTGTTCTTTATTTTCATCTAAAATTTTTTCTTTGTCTGTCATATTATTCTTTAGCTTCTTCTTGTTTTTTAATTTGCTTTTTCTTTGCTTTTTTCAAAGAAATTTTATTTTCTAATTCTACTGAAACTACATATGAGGGTATATTGACAATTCTTTTATTAATAATTATTTTTTTATGAGTTATTAATTGTCTTGCAGTTTTTATTGTAGTTGCAAGTTTTTTCTTTAATACAATTGTTTGCAATCTTCTGTTTAAATAATCTTTTTTATCCAAGGCTAATACATCTGCAATAGAATTTACATTGATTCCTATTTTTTTTAATCTGTCAAATAAAGCTTTTTGTTCTTCTGGTTTAGATGAAATTAGTTTTTTTGCTTTTTCTCTTATTGATTTGATTTTAGCTTCAGCTTTCCATATCTCTTTTTTATTTTTCAATCCAAATTCTTCTTTTATCAGAGCTTCCTCTTCTATTCTTACCTTGTCAAAAGGTCTTTTTGGTTTTGAATATGTTTTATGTTTTCGTTTCATTTTGTAACTTTCTTTTTAATACCTGCTCCTTTTCTTCTGTTTGTTCTAAAATGACTCTTTGTTCTCTGCCCTCTTAAAGGAAGACCGCTCATATGCCTGAATCCCCTATAACTTTTAATTTTCTTTAATCTTTTAATATCAAATTCTTTTCTTAATTCCAAATCGGATATAACCAGGTGTTTATTCTCGCCTGTTTCAAAATCCTTTCTTCTGTTTAAAATAAATTCTGGAACTTTTGGGTTTTTTATAAACTCAGTTATTTTTTTTAATTCTTCTTCTGTTAATGAACCTATTTGTCTTTTTTTATCTATTTTTAATAATGTGCAAACAGCATTTGAAAAGCTCCAGGAAATTCCTTTTATTTTTGTAAGTCCTGAATATAGACTCATTTTTCCTTCTATATCTTTAGATAAAATTCTTACGACTTTTTCTTCATTTGTTTGTTCTGTTTTCATTTTATAAATAAATTATATCTTTCAAAAACAGTGAGTTCTTGAAAAATTCTTTTTTCAATGGCTTTTTCAGGGTCTGGAAGATTTTGAACTCTTTTTTTCATATCTTCAAAAGACTTAAATTCTTTTTCTTTTCTTTGTTTTAAAATTTCTTGCATATGTTTTTTCCCTAATCCTGGAATTAATTCTATCTGGTGGATTCTTTTATTTATTGCATCTGCTTTGTTAAAAAAATCAACAAATTCCTTTTCCCTTTCTTTAACCACTTTACTTATAAATTCTCGCAAAGTTGATTTAGCAGATTCTGTTAATTTTTCCCGTTTAAGCCTACCAAGAATATAATATATTTTTGGCCTTTTTCCTTCCCCAATATAAACTCTTTCTTCAACTTCTAATTTTTCTCCTCTACGGGGAATTAATTCTAATAATGTTAAATTTGTTTCTCCAATAGCCTGGGCTAAGGGCATCATTTTTTTCTCCAGAGGATATCCGTGGGGTAAATATTCTAAGACTATTGCATATTCTTCTTTTGCCATTTTTTTTATTTAAATTGTTTAATTGTTTCAAGTACTTTTGTTGTTTCATCTTCGTTCAAACTAATGTCTGTAAAAATTTTATTTAAATCTTCCTTGTTTTCAGGAAATAAATCAATTATTTTGACTATATGTTCGTCTTTGATTTTCATTAAGTCTAATTTTTGAATTTCTTCTCTTATTTTTTTTGCATTTTCACTTTTCATTTTTGTAAATTTTTTAATAAATGCAATTATGTCTGCATTTCTTTCCTGGTTTTTTTCAACATATTCTTTTATTTCTGCCATGCTTAATGAAGTTTCGTTTTTTATCATTTTATTTTATTTGTTTTATTTTTTTTAAATGTATTGGATCTATTATGAATTTTTTCTCTTTTTTCTGGTCTTTAAGCTTAATAATGTATGCTTTTCCTCTTTTTTCTTCAACTAATCCTGTTCTTCCTTGAAGTCTTTTAGGAAAACTAGACGGAATAGCAGGTTCTTTTACAACTGCAACTGAATCTCCTTTTTCTAGCTTTTGAAAATACCTGCTAAATTGAATTTTGCCTTTAGTTCTAATTTTTTTCTTTACCATAATTTACTCAGAAATATACTCTTTAAAAATCTATCCTTTCCCCTCTAGAATCCTCTGAAATATTTGTTTTTCTAACAAAATTTGTATTGTGGCATAAATCTCCATTTTCTCTTGCATTCTCCATGTTTTGCACTATTGCATTAAACATCTTTTCTCCCCATACATTTTTTCCGCATTTGTCACAAAAATCAATCACACATTCACTAGAAATTTCTGCCCCGCAATAAATACATTTTTTTGTCATTTTTTCACCACTTTTTTAGGAATAAGTTTGAAAAGAAAGTTGGTTTATAAAATCTTGTATTTTATTTTCCTATTTATATAAGTAAGAAAGTAAGAATAGAAACTTTTATAAATAAGATTATCTTATATTCTTACATGGTATCAATAACTAAAATAAGTTCAAAAGGGCAAGTTGTCATTCCTAGAGAAATAAGAGAGAGATTAAAAGTAAAAGAAGGAAATTTGTTTCTTGTTATAGATCAGGATAATTCAATTTGTTTAAAGAAAATAGAAATTCCAAAAATCAAAACCTGGCAAGCAGCAACAAAACCATTTAAAAAAGCAGCCCAAAAGTCTAAATTTACAAAAGATGATTTACTTAGATTAATTCAGGAAATTAGATTAAACAAAAAATGAGAATTGTTCTTGACACAAATGTATGGCTTTCAGCTATTTTTTGGGAAGGTGAAGCAAGCAGGATAATAGAAACTTGTGAAAAAAATAATATAGAGATTATAATTACAGAAAATATCATTTTAGAAATAGTGGATGTTTTAAACAAAGAAGCAAAATTTCAGAGATTTATTAAAGAAAAAAATCAGGACATAGAAGAATTAATTAAGGTAATTTTATCAAAGACTATTTTAATACAATCAAAAACTAAGTTGAATTTAATCAAGGAAGATCCTAAAGATAATATGATTTTAGAGGCTGCCTTGGACGGAAAAGCCAATTATATTATTTCTTATGACAATCATGTTTTGAATATGATTGAATTTAGAAAAATCAAGATTTTATCTCCAGAAGATTTTTTAAAAGAATTGTGATATTCACTAAAAAAGAATTGATAGTTTAATTAATCTTAGAATTAGGGGAATTTTATGATTCAATCCTAAAAATAAATTAATCTTACAGAAATTTTATATAATCTAATACTCTTTTTATATTAATGATAAAATATATACTTTTTGATTTAGGAAATGTAATTATTGAACATGTATTGGAAGGCAAAAGGTCTTATAACTATGATGGACGCATTTTTTCAGGGGAAAAAATTGAATCAATATATTCTTTAATTGAGTATGAAGAATTTTCTAAAGGGAATTTAACTGAAGCTGAGTTTGTAGGTAAATTTTTGAAAAATTGCGATTTAGATTTAACAATAACAGAATTTATGAAAATTTATGAAAACGATATAAAATTCATTAAAGGAATGAAAGTTTTATTAAAGAATCTTTATTCAAATTATTCCTTGGTTCTTTTAACAAATGAGGGGAAAGAATGGGCTGATAGAAAGATAAATCACCTGAATCTTAGAACTTTATTTAAGAAGATAATCATTTCCGCTGATTTACATGAATTAAAACCTGCAAGAGATTTTTATCTGAAAACATTAAATATCTTAAATGCAAAACCAGAAGAATGTTTATTTATTGATGATAAAGAAAAAAATTGCAAAGCAGCAAAACTTTTAGGAATTAATACAATACAGTTTATTGGTTTAAAAAGATTGAAAGAAGAATTAAAATCTTTCTCAATTATACTAGATTAATATAAAATTCAAGTTGAATCAATTTTTATTTTTTTATTTATTTTGCAAATTCACTAACAAAAGAATTTAAGACAGCTCCTATATCATCAAAATATTTATATATTCAATTTTATTTATGGGATATTCGCCGAAGAACCATGACAGTCCTGAAGATATTGCTATGCAAAAAGAAATTATAAGCAGGGCTAATTATTCTGCATCTATTTTAGGAATGAGTTTTATTTATCGCGGGGGTGGTAAGTTTCTCAATATTCGGTCACCAAAAGAAGCTCCAAGAAAACCAAATGCTAAAAGCATAGATGATGCTTGTTAATTATCACTTTTTCTCAATCTTTATTACTCATCCCCCTATGTTGCAATTCTTGTTTCCATATGGATTAATAAATTATGTGGGAATAAAAACCTTTCTTTTTAGGATTTTTATAAATTTTTGCATAAGGTTTTTTTTATTCATACCTTAAATAATTAACAAGTTAGTTCATTACATTACTATTCGTAACGTAAAGCATCTGCAACATTTGTCTTGCTTGCTTGAAATGCAGGCAGTGTTCCAGACACAGCTCCAATTAAAAATCCAAAAACTATGCAACCAATAATTAAAAATAAAGGCGTGGCTGCTTGTAATAAAGTTGTATTATATAAATTTATTATTGTGTATTCAATTATTTTGCTTACCCCAATTCCTAATATAACCCCGATAACTCCTCCAACAACACCTAGTAATCCAGACTCAATTAAAAAAATCCAGAGAATATCTTTATCTTGTGCTCCAATGGCTTTCATAATTCCAATTTCTTTTGTTCTTTCAATTACAGAAGTATACATTGTATTAGCAATTCCTATTGCCCCAACTAAAAGAGATATTGCTGCAATGCCTGCTAAAAAAACAGTAATTATAATTAAAATATTTTGAAAACTTTCAAGAAGATCTTCTGGTGTTAAAATATCAAAATCCTGGGTTTTTTCAGTTAATCCCCTTGATTTTAAAAGCATTTTTTCTGTTCTCTCAGCAACTTCTAAAATATTTTCTCCTTCTTCAATCTGAATCATGATAAAATCAACTTTTTCCGGAATATCAAATAATTCTCTAAAACTATTCATTTCCATCATTAGTGCTCTGTCATCATCCGGATTTCCTATTAAGCTCATTATTCCCTGAACCTTGCAATCTTGTCCATTAATTGTGATTTTATCTCCTATATTTACCTGTTTTGTAAACACCGGGCCTGTTTTAAATAAATTACCAATTACCAGGGAATTTTTATCATCTTTTTTTAGGCTTCTTCCATCTTCTATTTCAAATGAGCCTATTTCAAAATAAATATCTTGATGTTCTGCAGGAATACCCCAGATAAGAAAATACCTTGTTTGTTCTTTGTATTCAACTTTGGCATTTCCTGCAGTAAAATAAGAATAATCTTTGACACCTCTTATTTTTGAAATTTTTTCTACATCTTTTTCTGTTAAAATTACTGCTTCAATACTTCCTGGAGCACCCATAAATCCTGTTTTAGGCTGGATAAAAAATTTATCTGTTCCAAGTGTTTTAAATTGCTCTTTAACAGCTTCTTGCAATCCTAATGAAAGGCTAATCAAAATAAATATTGTTGCAATCGAAATAAAAATTCCAAGCATAGTAAGCCAGCTACGCAAACCTCTTTTTCTGAGATTTCTCACAGCAAGTATAAAATAATCATTTATCATTTGTTTCCTCTAATCGCGTCAACAACATTTAATTTAGAAGCTTGTAAGGCAGGCAAAATTCCAGATAAGATTCCTATAACAAAAGAAAATAAAATAGAACCAGTTAAAAGAATATAATCTGCTCTTACTATAAATAAATCACTTCTTAATGCTTGATTTGCAATTTGTGAAACTCCTATTGCTCCTCCTAATCCTATTAATGCTCCAATAATTCCTCCAACTAATCCCAGTAATCCAGATTCAATTAAAAAAATCCAGAGAATATCAGAATTTTTTGCTCCAATAGCTTTCATAATTCCAATTTCCTTATTTCTTTCAACAACAGAAGTATACATTGTATTTGCAATTCCTACTCCTCCAACAATTAATGAAATCATTGCAATCCCAATAACAATTGCATTAATAATATTCAAAATATTATTTACTGACTCTAATATTTTCAAGGGAGTTTCCACACTAAAACTTTCTTCACCTTGCTTTTCATCTCTGTCATCACGCAATTTTTTTTCAATTTCTTTTGCAACTTCTTCAATCTTATTTTTATCTTCAACTATTACAACAATCAAATCATATTCTTCTTTAATTTCTAAGAGTTCTTCTAAGTCATCATTAAGCATAAGAATAGCATTATTCATCATCATATTACTCGATTTATCTAAAATTCCTGCAATTTCAAATTTTTGTCCATTAATCAAAAAACTTTTTCCCACTAAAATTTCTTTTTCAAATTTATCTGTTTCAAGAAAATAATTTCCAAGTAATATCTTTCCATTATCTTTTGAATCCAAGAACTCACCTTTTTCAGGTTCAACATTGAAAGATTCATAAATTATTTTTATTAATTCTTCTTCATCAGGAATATCAGCCACATATCCAAAGTCAGAAATTTCATTATATTCCATATTTACAACTCTTATAACTCTTGTAATTGTTTTATCAATTCCTCTTATATTTTTTATTATGTCTAAATCATTTTTGTTTAGTTTTTCTATAACAGTGCTTCCAGGAGGTCCAAAGCCTGTGCCTTTATTTTGAATAGTTAGTGTATCCACAGACAATCCTCCAAATTGCCCTGTTATTGCTGCTTGCAAGCCTGCTCCTAGCGAAATTAAAGCAACAACAGCTGCAATGCCAATAAAAATTCCAAGAATAGTTAACCAGCTTCTCAGCCCTCTTTTTCTAAGGTTTTGAAAAGCAAGAGAGAAAAAATCTTTTATCACAGGATTTACCCCCTGTTATTTCTTTTCTTTTTTCTGAATTTAGAGATTTTTCTAAATATAATCCAGAGAATTATAGCCACTATAACAACCCCTATGTAAAATTGAGTTTTACTTTCTTGAATAAGTCCAAGTTCAAGAGCTTGTTCTTTTGAATAAATTTTAAGAGGTTTTTCTATTGTCATTAATTGTTCTTTATTGTCAAAATCTTTAAAATCAATTTTTGCAGAAAGTTTTGGTTCTGCACTTCTAAATACAACATCAAAACTCACTGTATCTGAATCATCTGCATTTATTGTTCCAAGATAAGCACTTTCTTGTGAAAGCAATTCAAATCCTTGTGGAAATATTTCAACATTAACTGCCTTTAAATTTCCAACACCTTTATTTATAACTTCTAATGATATTCTTCCTTTTTCACCTATAATGCCTTGTTCTGTAGTTTCCCCTCTTGCTTCAACTGCAAAATCAATTTCTGTTTTAGCAGAAACTCTTATCCCAAAATTACCAGATTTTTCATAAGTTTCATTCTCATCTTCAGCATTTGTAAAAGTGATAATATAAGGAAGATTATAATCTCCTGGAATTATGTCTGTAGAGGTTTTTATAGTAAATGTAATTGATTCATCTTCATCTTCTTCAATTTCATCAATTTCTTTTTCAGAACTTCCTATTGTTGTAAATGGAAGATCATCAAGAACTAATTTTATTGAAACATCTTCAATATCAAAGTTTTCATTGTTTTCAACATCAATTTTGATATTTTTTTGTTCTCCAGAATAAATTGTAATATAATCTGCATCAACATTCACAGCATTTCCAGTAACTGCAAAAACAAAATTTAAAATAAACAAAGTGGATATTATGCTGAAGATTTCAAGTATTTTTTTTGATTTCATATTTTTTCCTTTTATTATTATATAATTCTTTTACACCCCATATTTATAAATATTTCCTTTGTTACTTCTAAATAATGATATCATTTTTTCAATTGCTTACCTTTATTTTTTTCCATCCTTTAGAAGTCTTTTTTTCTATATATTCAACTCTGCCATCTTTTATAAAATAAATAGTTCTTGCATTATTTTTTGCAATCTCTGGTTCATGAGTAACAATAATTATTGTTTTTCCTTTTTTATTTAATTCTTGTAAAAATTCCATGACTTTTTCACCATTTTTTGTATCAAGATTTCCTGTAGGTTCATCTGCTAAAATAACATCTGGATTATTTGCCAAAGAGCGGGCAATAGAAACTCTTTGCTGCTGTCCCCCTGAAAGCTGATTAGGATAATGATTCATTCTGTCTTTTAAATCAACTAATTCTAAGAGTTCTTTTGCTTTTTCTTCTCTTTCTTGTTTTTCTTCTCCTTGAAATAGCATTGGAAGCATAACATTTTCTTTTGCAGTGAGATTAGGAATTAAATTAAACTGCTGAAAAATAAAACCTATTTTTTTGCCTCTTATTTGAGCTAATTCTGATTCAGACAAATCTTTGATATTTTCTCCATCTAAATAAATATCTCCTTGTGTAGGATAATCAAGGCTTCCTATCAGATTCATGCCAGTGGAATTATGAATGATAATCCCATTAGCAACATAATTATTTGCTTTAGGAATAGTTATATCATAAACTATCTTTCTTTTATTAAAGTTTTTAACAGAAACAATTTTATCCCAGAAAATTTCTTTTTTAGCAAGTTCATCTAATAATTTTGTATCAATTTTTCTTTTTTTTAATTCTTTAATTATTTTGTTTAGTTTGCCAATAGAAGGGTTTATCTTTTCTTTTTCATAACTCCATAATAATTTATGGATTTTTCTAGGCAAAGAAATTCCAGATTTTTTTCTAATTTCTCTTAAGAACTTTCCACAAGGGATAACATCAATGTTTGTACCCTCTTTTTTTAATAAATGAGCATTTAATCTAATATTTTTTTTCTTTGAATTAAAACCTATTTTTTCTTTATACAATTTTAAATTTTTATGCCCCGGAATTGACAGCGAATAATATTTTCTTCTAAGTTTGTTTTTTGTATTTGAAGCATATTTTATTCTTTCTTTATACCTTGTGTGTATGCCAAATCTCAGAAATAAGATTCCTAACTGTTTAATTAGTTCGCTGCTTGCAAGAGTGATATTAATTTCTTTTTTATTTTTTGAAACATGAGAATCACAATCAAAAAGTCCTCTAATAAAAGTTGCAATTTCTTTATCTGGGCATCTAAATACAAACTCTGGAACTTTTATATTTCTGGATTTTTTGATTAAGGGAAACTCGAAGACTAAATTAAAAAAACTCCTTAAAACCTTTATATTACAGTCAATTCTCCCCTCAATAAATTTTTTACATTTTAATCCAAATATTTTATTAATTAGATATTCTACTCTTTTGTTGATCTCTTTTTCATAGTTAGTTATTTTAATCCCATATTCATCTAAATTTCCATCTCCTGCCAAATACCCATAAATTTCCATAAGTTCGCTAGATGTAAAAACAGGTATTTTCACACTATGATGGGAGGATAATGCCGTTAATTTTATTTTTTCTTCATATTCTTTTAAATCTTTTTTACATTCATTTATTATCTTTTTGAAATTATGCAAAGGAATGTTATTTTTGATTGCCCAAGAATCATATGTTCCTAAATTAAATCCAAGTTTTTTGCAAATATTTTTTCTAGATAATCTTTTTTTTAATTCTTTAATTATGTCAACAGAATTATACACTATTAACGATTTATCTTTACTTAATTTTTCAAAAGAATCTAAATATTGTGAAATTCCAACAACATTTAATTTCTCTGGTGTCGCAATAAACATCCCCCCCTTTAAATGAATTGCTCTAATTTCAGAAAAACCTTTTTCAGTTATAGTAAAGAAAGGATGTTCTTTAGTTACCTGAATCAACTTTCCACTACTCGTCTTTACTTCTAATATTTTATTTGTTGTTCTTTGATAAAAATTAGATATTTTAAAAGGTTCTATCTTTCCCTTCTTTGAAATAGAAAACACTTTTGCATGACTTTTCCCCCCAAATTCTCTGATTTTTGCTGTTGTTCCATCATCTAAAATAATTTCTGTTTCTCCAACAACACATTTCCCGCTTCCGCTTGGCCCCATTATTGCAACAAAATCCCCTTCATCAATTTTTATATTAATCAAATCAAGTGCTTTGACTATGTTTTCTCCCATTGCATAATGTTTTGCCACATTTTGCAGTTCAATTAAGTTCTTTTTCTCCATTTTATTGGGCAATATTAAAAGTATTTAATATTTTCTATATTAAAGATACATCTCCATTATATTTTGTCAGTTTATTTAATTAAAATTCCCCTAACAGAAAGTTTAAAAAGCATTTTTTACCTGTATTAATAATATAAATCAAGAGTACAAATATTACCAGGAGCTTAAAATTATAATACCAGTAAGATGTTTTAGTTGTGGAAAGCCTGTTGGGCATTTATGGGAAGAATATAAAAAGCGTGTAGCAGAAGGAGAAAAACCTAAAAAAGTTTTAGATGACCTTGAATTAGAAAGATACTGCTGCAGGGCAATATTTTTAGGACAAACAGATTTAATTGAGCTTGTAGGCAGATTTAAGAAAAGTTAATTAATTTTATATCCTTTAGAAATTAATATTTTTTTAACACTTTTATCAATATTTTCTTTGTTAATCTTTCTATTTTCAACATCTTTTTCTATTTTTGAAATTAGTCTATAAGTAGAATAAGAAGTTAATTTAAAATCTAAAATAACATTTTCACCTGCATTAATTAAATTCATATATAATTTAGATTTACCCAGAATATAAAAAAACTTTAACCCCCACATATTAATCTCATCACTAATTATTAATTGCGGATTATTTTTCAATGAATCAATAATCTCTTTAGAAACACTAGATGGCTTGCCTTTTGAATCTAAGATCCCGGTTGCTTTTTGGTGTCCAATCATAATAGCAGAAACATTATTTTCAAAACAAATTTTAAATAATCCTATATCTTGCTCTGTAATATTTTGACTATCAGGTTTTATGTGTGTGTTTTTTATCATGCCTTTTCCAGGATAATGTTTGCATGTTCCTAAGACATTTTCTTGCAATCCTTTAATATAACTAGCTAATTTTTCTTTTATCTCTTGTGTTGTTCCTGTAAAAACTCTTCCTCCATAACTATTATCTTCAAATTCTGCAACAGGAGCAAAATTTAAATTAAAACCTAATTTTTTAAGTAATTCACTTTGTTCTAATCCAATTTCATAAGCTTCTTCAGAGGTTTTAATATCTGAAAAATAAGGAAAATTATGCGGATTTTCAAAATCTTTTATAAACGGATTCCAAGAACCTTCTAAATCAGTAGAAACAAATAATTTTATTTTTGAATTTTCCTGATAACTTGCAATTTTATTTTCATAAGCTTCTTCAGAAGTTTGCCTATCTAAAAATATTCCTCCAATGTTTAAATTCGCAAATTCCAAATCCTCTTCATCCCCCCTGACAATAATCATCTGAGCAATTTTTTGTTTTAAAGTTAAAGAATCAAATTTAATTGTATTATTTTTAATAATGATATTTTCTGTATTTTGTTTTTTGATTTTATCTAAAACTAAAATGTAATTTATTAACAAATAACCTGTTAATAAAAATAAACCAATTATTATGGCAATTATATAATAATTTATTTTAATTTCCATCTAGAGACATATCCACAATTTTTACAAGTTACTGATTTTATTTTATTTTTAATTCTTATTTTTGGATTTTTATAAGAATCAAAGCATTTTTTACAAAATAATTTTCTTTTTTCTTTAAGAGAAATATTTTTGCTCATTGCAAGTTTTTTTATTTTCTTAACTTGTTTAGGAGTTTTATTTTTAATATCTTCAAAAAATTCCTTAATTTTTATTTGAATTTCTTTTTTAGGTAGTTTGGATTTCATAAACTAACCATACAAACATCTTTTATAAAAATAGTGAAAGTAAATCAACCAAGTAGGTCTCTAGGAAGATTTTCATTCCTTTTATTTTGAAAAATAAAGTGAAAGACAGCTTAATAATTTTGCGCCTTTTCGGGCACTACTATTATTAACATAGGAAGCTTGACTGCTGTGTTCGGAATGGGAACAGGTATTTCCAACCTATTATGGCTGTCTTCAATTTTTGAAGATATCTTCAATTTATAAAGCTTTTTATATGTAAAAAACTGGTATTTTTATCAAGCATGACTCAAATTTAAAGGAAGAGTCGTAAGAGAAACCTTGGTGTCTTTTACTGCGGAAGTGCCGGAGCGGTCAAACGGGATTGGTTAAGGACCAATTGGCTTAGTGCCTGCGAGGGTTCGAATCCTTTCTTCCGCATATGTTTTTTATTTGAAGCCCCGGGTTTATGTTTTGAACATAGTTCAGAATGTAACGAGGAATTTATTTCCGAAGTCGAATCCTTTCTTCCGCATTTACAAAAAACTAAAAATACTTTTTTGAATAATCAGTATCCCAAGAATTAATCCTATGGCTTGGGGAATTGCAATTATTATTGATATAAGAAAAAATAATCCGCATAAAAAATCAATCCAGCTCGCAAAATCTTTTAATAACCCTAAGCAGGATTTTGCAAGCAAAATCATTCCAAAAAAAATCATCATCTGGTTTGGAAGTGAAAATCCTGCTCCAAATAAGAGAATTAATCCTGCAATTAAATCAAATAATCCAAGTATTTTAATCAGCATATTTTTTTAAATCAAATTATCCTTTAAAAATATGCGCTTGTAACTCAGCTTGGATAGAGTGTCAGGTTCCTAACCTGGAAGTCGCAGGTTCAAATCCTGCCGAGCGCATTTAAAGGGATTTGAAGCTTTAGGTTTCATTCGACGAAGCTTCGGCGGATGAGGTTGAACAGATGTGATGCCCAAATCCTGCCGAGCACGTTTTCATTAATATAAAAAAACCGTTAAAACAATATTTTTATTTTATATGTTATGTATGAGTAGTTCAATGGTTTAGAACCATTAGAAAGATTTATAATATTTAAAAATTTAATTCTAATATGGCATTGTTTTTTAAATTGGATAAAAAAGATAGAGAAAGATTATTTGTAAATATAAAAAGAAATTTCAATAAATCTTGGGATAAAATTTATCCTAGTTTTGGAGTAGGTAGAACTATGTTTTTTTATTATGTTTCAGGAAAATATCCTTTACCTGAAAAAATGTTTTATAAGATACAAAAACTTTCAGGAATTAAAATAGAATCTTATAAAAAAATATATAGAGAAAAATACCTTAAGAAAATAATCCAAAAACCTAAAATAGACTCTAATCTAGCAGAGATTTTTGGGGTTTTAAATGGTGATGGGCATATTTCTAAAAATAAATATGAAATTTCTATTGTTGGAAGTATTTATGAGGAAAATTATTATTTTTATTTAAAAAAATTATTTGAACAAAAATTTGGATTGTTGTTTAGATTATCTAGAGAAAGAACAAAAATTAAATTAAGAGGATATTCTAAAAATCTTTGTGATTTATTAATAGATGTTTATGGTTTCCCATATGGTGTTAAAATAGGGAAATTAAAAATACCCAAAATAGTTTTGAAATCTAGAAAATATGTTTACTCTTATATTAGGGGGTTATTTGATACTGATGGTACTTTTTATCTTAGGAGAAAAAAAGATCCAGTCATTGAAATAAGTAGTGCCGATCCTGTTTTTTTAGCAGAAATCCAAAATCTTTTGGGATTATTAGGGTTTAATGTAACAAAAGGAGAGAAAAAAGCAACCCTTTATAGGAAACAGGACATTATCAATTTTTTTAAATTAATCAAACCTGCAAACTCCAAACATTTAAAAAAGTATCAAAATTATCTTAAATTATACTTGCGTGGGTAGTATAGCGGCAGTATCTTTGGCTTCCAAGAGTATTTTTTGAAGAAACCAAATGACCCGGGTTCAAATCCCGGCCCGCGCATCCAATATCCTAAATTTAGCAAGTTATGTCTAGTTTCGAGCATCAATCATAA
>Ga0180732_1001373_pt1 | contig 15249 bp, 13 predicted proteins | sample KR11_01MetaG_FD_148674 | JGI IMG/M metagenome (GOLD analysis project Ga0180732, IMG submission 148674) | Groundwater microbial communities from the Olkiluoto Island deep subsurface site, Finland - KR11_0.1 MetaG | ecosystem: Environmental > Aquatic > Deep subsurface > Groundwater | place...
TGTGTATGTGTTCATCCAGAGACGCCTGCAGTTTTTTCGTATTCTTCAGATACTCTTCGCGGGACTTTTCAAAAAGTTCTTTTTCCGTCCGGAGCTGTTTTTCAAATTCCGCCTGTTTGGCCGTCACGAGACTCTCTATCATGTTTCTCCGCGCGTCCAGTTCTTTTGTCACTTCGGCGATGCGTGCTTTTTCCATTTCCAGTGACTGGAATTCGTCTTTCAGCTGGTTTTTGATCTCGCCCGAGCGCTTCTCCATGTAATTGCGCACGGCCCTGATCTCAATGTCTTTTAAGCGGATATCGTCCTGCAGTTTCGTCTGTGTTTTCTGGAATTCTGTTTTTTCCGCGGCGATATCGTCCCGGAGTTTTGATATCTGGCGGGAGAGCACATCTTTTTGCAGATTTAAGATCTCTGCCTGTTTTCGCAGCGATAATTTTTCCTGATCTTCCATATAATAATCCCTGAGCCCCGGCTCATGAGGCCGCGGCTACATTTTTTAATGATAACAAATTTGGCCGTAAAACAATACAGCCAGCGTAAAATATCGCTGAAATTCAGTTAACGAGGAAAACTTTAATTTTGCTTAGCTCTGCCGTGTGCATTGTTGGGATTACGCGAGGGAATGGGGTCAGCCGATTATAAGGTCGTCTTTGCCGGATATTCCTGTCAGGGCATTGAGTTTGTCGCGGAGTTTCGCGTCAAGCGCGGGGCTGTTGAGTTTGATAAGGGCGTTGTTGAGGAGGTCCGCTCCCTCGGGGTCCGCTTTCTTCATGACTTCGGCGGCAATAGCCAGGCTCTTTTCCGCGCTCATCAATTGTATGAGACGGCAGAATATCTTTATGCCGTCAAGGCCTTTGGGCGCTTCCTGCTCCAGCAGCCCGACGGCTTCATCGGCGCTGTATTTGTGCAGGGCTTTTATCGCCCGTATTTTCAGCTCTATATCACTATCGTTCAGAAAAGGCTCAAGAAGTGTCCGCGCCACGCTGCTCTCGGTGCTGTCCTCGCTGGACAGCTCCGCCTCTATTATGCCTATGCCTTCGTATTTTGTGTCGTTGTCGGGATATATAAGGGGAATTCTTCTGGCTTTTTGCTTCAGGCCCATGGGCTTTTGGGCGGCCATGACCAGCGAGTGGTGTTTGTTGACGGCATAGCGCGCGATCAGAAAAGCCGCGAACACAAGCAGAGCCGCCGCGGCTGTGACGGCGAGGGCAGTAAGGACAAAGGCCAGTTTTATGCTTGACATACTTTCGGATATCGTCCTGTTTATGGAAAGAGCGGTTTTCTGCACCGTCTCTTCTGATATTCCTGAGTCCGAGGATGATTTTTTTTCTATGGCAGAGGCGAGTTTTTCCAGTTTCCGTATCAGTTCCAGCTGTTGTTTTATATAGACGCCATTGAGCGGAAACGGCGCCGGAGCAGGGGCAGGCCTCGTCGCAGGAGGCGGCTCTGCGGCTTTGACTTCTTTTTCCGGCACAGTCTCGCGCGCCGGATAAGATCCGAGATCTTTCACCGTGTCTTTAAGTTCTTTAAGAGTGAGGTCGTCGGGAGAGAGACTCAGCGCCCGGCTGAAAGCGTATTCCGCGGCGTTGTAGTTTTCCTTAAAGCTCATATCCAGGCCGAGTTCGGTCAGATATCTGATGAGTTCAGCTTTTTCGCCGTCGTCGCCGGTCCTGGCGTATTCTTCTTCCGATGCCGCCACCGCCTCGGCGAACTTTCCCTGTTTATACAGTCTTTCCGATTTCTCAGAGGCGGAGGCCGGGGGAATGAGCGGCGCGATAAAAAAGGCGACTGCGGCCGCCGCCACGGCCTTGCGGCGAAAAAAATCAGTCACTGAATATTTCGGCTATTTTCGCGCGCAGGTCTTTCATGAAAAAGGGTTTTTCAAAAATAGCCTTCACCTGCGATGAGCCCTCGCCCATGAGTTTCGTTATGGCGGTTTTGCCTGTCATTATTATGATGGGGATTCCGGCTGTTTCCTTAATTCCGGCGAGTTTGCCGATGGTTGTTATGCCGTCCTGTCCGGGCATGACCACATCCATTATTATCAGGTCGGGGATATGGGCTTCGGCGAGTGCCTGGCCCACAAGGCCGTTTTCGGCCTCGAGCACCGCGAAACCGTCATTTGTGAGCACACTCTTGAGCACCATGCGGGTTTCGGGAGAATCATCACAGATGAGAACGGTTTTTACCGATATTTTTCTTGCCATTCTATGGTTTTTCTCCTAAATCAAACTGCGGTGACGGCAACGCTCTGCCGGGTACCGACGGTTTTCTCTTTACTGAATTACACTGGTGATTTTACATAAACTCATTTTACAAGTCAAATGGATTTGATATAATCAGCGGGAATACGGAACATGCGTTTTTTCTGTTTTGACAGAAGGTTTGGGGAAGTTTTATGAAACAAATAAAAATAAAAATCGAAGAAGGCGAAAAGCTTGTCGCTTCCCTTGAGAGGCGGCTCGCTGAAAAGGGCGTAAAGGAAGCCGTTATCGTTTCCTGTGTGGGAGCTCTTATGGATTTTGAGCTCGTCACCATTCATCAGGATTCGGATAAGATCCCGCCGGATCATTATCAAAAACACTTTGATCTGAAAGCCGAGCTCCTGGGTAACGGGAGCGTCAGCGGCGGAGTCGTCCATCTGCATGTGGTTTGCGGCCTTGACGGCGGCAAGGCCCTCGCGGGGCATCTGGTTGAAGCAACGGTGACTTATTTCGCCCAGATAACATTATTAACGGAGGTGTGAGCTTATGAAAGCGTCAAAAAAGTCTTTTTCAAAAAGAATAAGCGTTGATTACGCTCCCGCGATGAGGGATTCCATAGGCGCGCAGGGCCTCGGCGGGGCCGAATTGAGAAAAATAGCCCCGTCTGTGCGGGCCGCCGTGAAAAAACTGAACGCCCGGCGGAAATCCGGCGAGGTCGGTTTTGCCGAATTGCCGCGGGATTCCAAAAACGCCTCGGCTATAATCAAATACGCCGATAAGCTCAAAGGTAAATGCGGCTGTTTCGTTGTTCTGGGCATAGGCGGAAGCGCCCTCGGACCCCGCGCCCTGATAGACGCTCTCGCCCCGTCTTTTTACAATCTGAGAGACGCCGCCGGACGCGGCGGCAGGCCCCGGATAGTCATAGCCGACAACATATCACCTGAATTTGTGAGATCAGTTTTTGAGATCGCTCCTCTTTCAAACACGGTTTTCAATGTTATAACGAAATCAGGCACCACGAGCGAGACCCTTTCGGTTTTCGCCGCGGCGCTCGAAGGCCTTAAAAAGAAAACCGGCAGATCATGGAAAAAGCATGTGGTGATAACGACGGATCCCGAGAAGGGTTTCCTGCGCGAATTCGCGCGGGAACACGGCATTGAATCTTTTTCCATCCCCTCCAATGTGGGCGGGCGTTTCAGCGGCCTGTCTTCGGTGGGCCTGCTTCCGGCCGCTGTGGCCGGGATAGATATCAAAAAACTTTTGAAAGGCGCTTCCGACGCTGAAAAAATATGTTTTCAGGAAGACCTCCTGTCAAATCCCGCCGCTCTTTACGCGGCCGTGCATTATCTTTTCTATAAAAAGGGCCGGCGCATAAATGTTTTTATGCCTTACGAGGAAAAGCTCGCCACGGTGAGCGACTGGTTCGCACAGCTGTGGGCGGAATCCCTGGGAAAGAAAAAAGACCTGAAGGGCAAAGATGTTTTCGTGGGGCCCACGCCGGTGAAAGCCAAAGGCGTCACCGATCAGCATTCCCAGCTGCAGCTCTACACCGAAGGCCCGCAGGACAAAGTCGTCACGCTCCTGTCGGTGGAAGATATAGATTCCTTTAAAGTCCCGAAGATGGGAGATTTCATCTTCGGCGGGCGGGACATCGCGGAACTCTTCAAGGCCGAGGAAGCGGGCACGGCTCTTTCTCTCACCGAGGCGAGACGGCCGGTCGTGGTAATAAAAATGCCGAAGGTGTCAGCCGAATATGTGGGACAGCTCATAATGATGCTTGAGGCGGCCACCGCGATATACGGCGAGATGCTGGGGATCAACACTTTTGACCAGCCGGGCGTGGAATACGGGAAGGTCATCGCCAAAAAAATACTTGCCGGCGCCGGAAAAGTGCCGGGCAATAGGGGAAATAAATATCGTGTCTGAGATAAAACGCTACAGCAAAGGCGCTCACAGTTTTGTGAAATGGGACAAGCACACCAAGGAGGTGAAGAAGATGAATCGCGAAGAAAGGAAGATACAGATAGAGATAGACAAGGATATACAGAAAGGCGTTTACGCGAACATGGCGCTCATAAGCCACACGAAAGAGGAAATTATTTTTGATTTCGCCTTTCTTCAGCCCCAGCAGCCCAAGGCCAGCGTTGTCAGCAGGGTGATAATGAGCCCGGCGCACGCCAAGAGATTCATGCAGGCGGCCGCGGAGAACCTGAAAAGATACGAGAGCTCCTTCGGAGAGGTTTCTCCTTCCAGAGAGAACAAAATAGGCTTTTGATGGTTTTTTTCCAGTGGCTGGCTGTTGTTATGTGGGCAAAACTTATATATTATCTGTCGGATATGCCGGGGATGGACATGGGCCTGGGCATCTGGGATTTTTTTGTCAGGAAGTCGGCTCATGTGTTTGAGTTCGCTTATCTGACGGCGCTGATATATCTGGCGGCGGAAAATTCCGCCAGGGGGCGCCTGAGCCGAAGGGCGCTTGCGCTGATATCGGGCGCGGCGGCATTCATATACGCCGTAAGCGATGAGATGCATCAGCTCTATGTGTTGAACAGGCACGGCAGCGCCGCTGATGTGGCGGTAGACCTGCTGGGAATAGTGATTGTGTGCTGGCTGATATCATACAGGGATTTTTTTCCGCATGATGGCGGAATAACGAGGGGAGGTAAGGCTAAGTGAAAGGAAGACGAAGAAAGCTTGCTAAAGTTAAAAGACATAAGCTAAAAAAAAGACGCAAAGCAATGCGTCACAAAGCGAAATAAAGGTTTGATAAAACCCGTCGCGGCGGTGATGACCCCGCCCGCGCCGGATGGGATTTTTATTGACAACCGATATTGTATTCATTGACGGAAAAGGTGTTTCGCCCCGGCGAATTTTCAATTGCGGTAAGACATCTTTTCTGCTGGAGAAATTCAAGGAGCTCGTTTCCTCGGGTGCGGATGTTTCAAGGATACTCGTGCTCTGTCCTCTGTCCGTCAAGGAGCGTTTTACTGATATAGCCCTCGCCGGAGCGTCCGGATGCGGTGAACTCCACATCGACAGCTTTTCGGCTTTCGCCAAATGGGCTCTGAAAAAGAACAGCCATCAATTCACCCGCTCCTGCGATTTCACTATTATTTCGGGCAAGGAAGAGGAAGTGATCGTAAAAGAAATACTTTCGGAAAACCTCCCACCGCTTAAAAATTTCTCAGCCTGCCGTAATTTCCGCGGTTTTATATCCGAGGCCGTTAATTTTATTGACGCGCATAAGATAGCCCCTTCCGTAAAGCTCGGCCCCGACGAGTTCGCGCTTCTCGGCGAATATGACAAGAGGCTGAAGGAAAGGGGTCTCTTTGACCTGCGGGATGTGGAAAAGCTCTGCCTTGAATCCGTGTCATCGGGTGTTTTCAGCTCCGGTTTTGATCATATCTTTCTTGACGGGTGGGAGGACCTCAACCGTCAGGAGAGCCGCATATTCATCAGCCTTGTGGAAAGAGCCCCCGCGCTGAAAGGCCTGTACATCGCGGGAGATTCCTCGCGGGGCATATATGATTTTCTCGGCGGTGACGCTGAGGGCACGAGAAAGGCCCTTGAGGGAAAATTCGCGCCTCACAGCCCGATCCTCAGCGCGACAATAGAGCCGGAATTCGAGGTTTGGAAATTCCTGAGCGATTATGACAACGCTCAGTGGATACTCTCAAAGATAAAAAAACTCATCGCTTCGGGCATAAGCCCGGAGGATATAGCCGTTATAGCCAGGGATACGGGAGATGAGATAAAGATGCTGGAGGATATGGCGTCATCCGAAGGTGTGCCCGTGAGCTGTCCCTCGGGTGCGCCCTTTTTCAAGCATCCGCAATTCTTAGCCTTCATGTCATTCCTGTATTTTACGGAGGGGATCGACGAGAAAGTCTCTTTCGCGGATATGCTGGCCCTGCCTGTCTTCAAGATGAGCGATTCGGATATTTTCAGGTTCCTTGAAGGCTCTCATGAGATGAGGAAAGGTCCCGCGGAAAAAATAGAGAAGGTGAGGAGCTCCGCGAAGAAAGCGGCCCGGGCTGATTCCCTGCCGAATCCCGCGAAGATAAAAAAGCTTTATTCTTTCTGCGGTTCCGAGGAACTCGCCGGCGATGATATCGTGTTGAACCGGCTCTTCGGCAAATTCTTTGAATATGCCGAAAAATTCCACAGCATCACCGGCGGGATGGCATTTGAAACATTCCTGTCTTTTTTGAGTGAATCCCTCGCCACTTTCGCCAGGGCGCCTTATCTGGGAGATATTCCCGGCACATCGCCGCTCCTGACCGTCCATGAAGCGAAAGGCGCGCATTTCAAATTCGTTTTTATCCCCGGCGCGGTCTGGGGCAAGTTTCCCAGACGCTTCAGCCCGGGCGTTTATATTAAAAAGACCGAGGACGAGCAAAAACATTATGATACGGAGGAGAAGATATTCCTCAGCGCCCTCAGCGCCGGAACGGAGAAAGTTTTTGTGTCCTTCAACGGCGGCGATGAAGACGAGATGCCCTCGCCCTACATAGAAGAATTCCTCAAAGACATCGCCGTCAAGTCCGCCCCGGCCCAGGACACATTTTCCGTAGAGATGGAGATGGTTCCCGCGGAAAGGCCTCCGGACGGAAGCGTTCATGGCGATATATTTTTCTCCGGCCGGGACGGAGGGAAGGTAAAGATCTCGGTCTCTTCCCTTGAAAGTTATATGAAATGCCCGCTGAATTTCTTTATAGAGAGAATGATCTCCCTTGAAACAAAGAGATCGGAAAAGGCTCTTTGCGGGACTCTCGTACATTCCATACTTGAAAAGTTCCATGCTGAATTCCCCGTGCCGGCCCGCAAGAGTGAGATGTCGCGCCGCATGGATGAGCTCACCGATGAGGTTTTTTCCTCGCCCGACGCCGCTGATTTTGAAACGCGTCACTCCGCCGGATGCTGGAAGGCCTTCTTCTCTTTTTTTCTGAAGAAATACGCAGAGGGAGACAATATTTTTAAAGTTACGGAGAGAGAAAAGAGTGTCAGCGTTCCCATAGAGGACATCGAGGTCAGCGGCCGCATCGACAGGGTGGATGAGATAGAAGGCGGTTTTGAGGTCATAGATTATAAGACAGGGACCGGAAAAAAATTCAAGAAAGTCGCCCTGCGCAATCAGATAGGCAGGGGCGAGCATCTGGCTCTGCCTATTTACGCCCGGGCTATCGAGGGTTGCAGTGAGATAACGCTTTTCTGGCTGGCCGATCATGAGAAACCTGAGGATTATCCCCAGAAGGTGACGCTTGCGCTGGATGACGAAAAGACCCTCGCGGCGCTGGAAGAAATGGATCTGAAGCTCAAAGAGGCGCTCGAGAATATAAAGAAGGGGGATTTTTCCCCCGCGTCCAAATGCCCCAACAGCCGCAGCTGCCCGCATAAAGACTTGTGCGCGCGCGTGAGAGGAGTTGACATATATGAAATCTGAGCTGACGGTGGCCACCGCCGGCGCCGGCACCGGCAAGACGACCTATCTGGTGAGCGAGTTCCTGGATAAAGTGGACTTGCTGAAAAGCGAGGGGAAGAGCCTCAAAGACGCCCTCGGGTGCGTGCTGGCCGTCACCTTTTCCAGAAAAGCCGCCGGGGAGATGAAGAAGAGGATAATCGAAAAACTGGGCGAGCCCCGCATGATGCCCTTCCTGAATATCTCCACGATAGACGCTTTCTGCGCGGATATATTGAGAGAAAACCCCGCCGCGGCCGGGATAGATTCCAAGTTTGAGATACTGTCGGGAGGCAGCGAACACATATTTTTCAGGAAGGCTATAGACAAGGCCAGGAACACTATCATCATGGAACCGGTCTCGCCCATCGACCTTCGCAGCGCGAAGGAGCTATACGATTTTATCACGCATCTGCGCCTCCGACTCATCAGGCCTGATGACCTGGCTGATTTCAGGTGGGAGGGAGAAGGGAATTTCATACCCTTCATCCGGCTGCTTTACAAGATTTTCGAGGGCAATATGAAAGAGCGTTCGGCCCTTGATTTTCCGCAGATCCTTCTTGAGGCCTACAGGCTGCTGGACGGGCACAAAAATGTGAGAGATGCCCTGCGCGAAAAATACAGGTTTGTTTTTATAGATGAATTCCAGGACACGAGCCCCGTGCAGATGGAGCTCTTTATGAAAATAGATCCGCAGCGGCTTTGCGTCGTCGGGGATTTCAACCAGTCCATTTACTCCTTCCGGGGCGCTACGCCGGAAAACTTAACCGGCATAAAAGAGAAGGCCGGCAAAACCAAAAGTCTGTCCACAAATTTCAGGAGTGTTAAGAGCGTGCTGGATTTCGCCAACCTGATAGAGGGCAAACTGAAGGATTATCATCTGCTGTCCCCGCGCCCGGACGCTCCCGCCGGGGAGAAGGTCTGTATCGTGACAGCGGAAAACCGCCGTCAGGAAGCGCTCTATATAGCGCGCCGGATCAAGCGGCTGAAAAAAGAGCAGGGCTTAAAAAACAGTGATTTCGCCGTGATACTCAGGAGCATGAAAACGGCCATATCCGATTATGAAAAAGTGTTCAGGGATGAAGGGATAGATTTCCTCAGCGCCTCCGGCGGCGGTTTTTACGACAGGGCCGAGATAAAGCAGATCGTCGCTATCCTCAAATTCCTTGCCGCGCCGGGCGATGACAGCGCTTTTTTTGAATTTCTCACGAGCCCCATGGTAGCCTTTACGCTTGAGGATATTTATTCTTTCGGCGCTAAAAGAAAAAAGGGAGTGTCACTTTTTGAGGCTTTTCTTGACGCCGGAGACAGGCCGGGGAAAGATAAAAGGGCGAGAGTGGATTTTTTTCTTAAAAACAGGAAATTTCCCGGCAGGGTTTCCATCCACAGATACATCATGGTTATTATACTGGACTGCGGCCTGACCGAATGGGTGAAAGCCGATTTTGACGGCGTTTACCGTCTTCGCGCGCTCGCTAACATAAAAAAATTCCTGGAGCTGGCCCTGAACTACGAAAAAACATCCCCGGCTCCCTCTCTTTCCGAATTCCTGGAATACATCGGCGGGCCGGACAAACACAGCTCGGGGGCGGTGGAGTCGGACGCCGCGCTGGATTCGTCGGATTGCGTGGATATAATGACGGTGCACAAGATAAAAGGCCTTGAGAGAAAAGTGGTTTTCGTGGCGAACATAACGCCTTCGCAGTTCCCGATCCGCGAGCGTGTATCTATGCCCTGGGAAATCACAGGCGGGACGATCAGGCGCGTGGAGAAGGAAAAAAAACCGAAAAACGCCGAGCCGAAGATCGCCGATGAGGAATGGCGTCTTTTTTATGTGGCCATGACCCGCGCGAAGGAAAGGCTTTATCTTCTCGGGCGACCGTCTAAAGGAAAATTGAGTCCCCTGCTGTCTTTCTTTCTTGACGGTGAAGGAGAAAGTTTCTCTCTCAAGAAGGAGTACGCCGCGCTGGCCGAGCATTGCCGTGCGGAGGGAGTTTTTGAGGATAAAAGGAAGACGAAAGAAGTGATGATACCCGTTTTCCGCAGTCACGGCGCTTGCGAATATTTTTCCGAAAAGACTGTCATTGATACCAAGATCAAAAAAGGCTTTAGCGTTTCCGAGATCAGCGGATATCATTTTTGCCCTCTGAGATACAGGAACGATTATATATTGAAAAAAACCGGCAGCGCCTCGGAGGATCACATAAAAGTGGGGAATGTCCTGCACACGGCGATAGAACATTTTGACAGGAGCCGTGACGATGATTTTTTCAGGCAGAGCGTCAGGCAGTCGCTCCCCCCGCACCTTATATCCTCCGCCGGGATTATGGCGGACAATTTCCTTTCATCCCCCTTCAGCGCTGTGCCTTTTATGAGAGAGAGCACTTTCATCCTGAAATTCAAGGACACATATATCAAGGGCGCGATAGACCGTGTGGAAAAAAAGAAAGATTCCTATGAGATCTACGATTACAAGACAGGCAAAAAAGCGGATGCGTCGCCATACGCTCTGCCTATGAATATCTACGCCCTCGGCTGTAAAGATGTTTTCGGACTGAAACCCGTCACGAAGCTGGGGCTCTTCTTCCTTTCTACGGGCAAAATCGTTGATGCCGAGATAATGGAAGAGGCGGCTCTTCTGAAAACATTGGATAAGATCGTCGCCGGTATCCGCTCGCGCGATTTCCAGCCGCGTCCCGGCGCGCATTGCCGCGCCTGCCCACATTCGGAAAAATGCGAGGCCGCGGAAAAGGATGACCGCGCCAGCGTATGAGAAAAGAAATGCGTTCTCGTGTTGTTCTTCGGGAAATTATTGTAATATATTCAGTGATGGCAGATGATAGAAAGCAATTCAGTTAATAAGGAAATTGTGAAAATGCAGACATCAAAAATTAAAGCAATTATCAGGCAGGGCGAAAATCTGCGGATTGAGTTTAAAGAGTGCAAAACCAATATCAGCGGAAATGTTTTTGAAACTATATGTGCCTTTTTGAACCGGTCCGGCGGAGAACTGCTTTTAGGAGTAAATGATAACGGCGGGATAGCCGGCATTGATGAAAATTGTAAAGACAAGATAAAAAAAGATTTTGCGACTGCAATAAATAACCCTCAAAAAATTAACCCTTCATGCTATCTTTCAATTGAAGAAATTGTAATCAACGGCAAAACAATTCTTTATGTTTATGTTCCTGAAAGTTCTCAGGTTCACAGGTGCAGCGGGAGAATATTTGACAGGAATGAGGACGGGGATTTTGATATTACCGATAACTCCAATCTTGTGACAGCGTTATACATTAGAAAGCAAACATCGTATTCGGAAAATAAAATTTATTCCGCTCTGGCCATTAAGGATTTAAGAAAGGATTTAGTTGAGAGAGTCCGGAAATTAGCGGTAAATCACAAGCCGGGGCATCCATGGGCTGAGCTGGATGATTTTGAATTGTTAAAAAGTGCGCAGCTTTATATAAAAGACTATCAAAGCGGAAAAGAGGGCTTTACTCTTGCCGCTGTTTTGCTTTTCGGGAAGGACAACGTTATATTGTCTGTTCTGCCGCATTTACGCACCGACGCGATTTTAAGAAAAGAAAATCTTGATAGATATGATGACAGGGATGATATCAGAACAAATCTCATTGAAAGTTATGACAGGATTATGGCTTTCGTTGAAAAGCATCTTCCCGACAAATTTTATCTTGAAAAAGATCAAAGAATAAACATCAGGAACCGTATTTTCAGGGAAGTTGCCGGGAATATGATCATTCACAGGGAATATATCAATCCGTTTCCGGCAAAATTTATTATTGAAAAAAATCGTGTTTATACTGAAAACAGCAATAAATCTCATGGACATGGTTTAATAGACCCTGCAAACTTTTCTCCATTCCCAAAAAACCCGGTTATCGCTAAAATTTTCAGGGAAATAGGGCGCGCTGATGAAATGGGGTCGGGCGTTAGAAATCTTTATAAATATTGCAAAGTGTATTCGGGGGCGAATCCTCAATTGATAGAAGACGATATTTTTAAAGTGATAATACCGCTTACCCCCCAAGCTGCCCCCCAAGCTGCCATGCAGGCTACCATGCAGGCTACCATGCAAGCTACCATGCAAGCTGAACGAAATAAAAAAATATCAGAGTTTTGTCAGATTCCCAGAACTAGAGAAGAAATACAGGAGCTTATCAATATCAGCAATAGAGATTATTTCAGAAAAGAAATATTGAATCCTCTTCTTGAACAGGGCTTGCTTCATCCGACAGTGCCGGAGAAACTCACAAGCCCTAAGCAGAAATATTATTCGGGTAAACAAGCAGATAAAAAATAAATGGGTAACACTGCTCGGCATCGAGCCAGTTTTGAGACGGTAAGGGGGAAGAGGATGGAATGTAATATTGAGAGAAACCTGAAGGATTGCAATTGTAGTTACGAGCCATGCGGCAGGAAAGGCAAATGCTGTGAATGCGTCAGGTATCACAGGGCCATGGGAGAACTTCCCGCCTGCTATTTTCCCGATGATGTGGAAAAAACCTACGATCGGAGTATCGAGAAATTTATCGAAATTTCCAAAAAGCGATAAGCTGTATTTCTGTTAGTTAACGGGTTAATAACTGCAATTTCATATATCAATTAGGGAACTTTTAATCTTCCCCTTGGAAAGGGGGAGACCAAGAGAGGGATTGATTTTTTCTTAGAGAAACTTAAGTTAACAAAGAATAAAAAAATAGGTTCAAATTTTCGCATCAACATTTAGTTAATGTTATTTTTATGGCAGGAGGAAATAGCCATGAAAATAGCAAAGAGACAATGTAAAATCTGCCATAAGTGGTTTTCACCAAACCCCCGAACATATCAAAGTCAGCGATGCTGTTCAAATACTGAGTGTCAAAGAAAGCGGAAAGCAAGGACAAAGAAAAACTGGTGGAAGAAGAATCCCGGATATAACAAAGACAGGAAAGTAACGATACGATGCTGGTTACAGGCGCATCCGGATTACTGGCGAGAATACAGGAAAGCGCATCCTGATTACGTCAGGAAAGACAGCAAAAGACGTTGTAATAAGTATAGACAGGAGAAACTTTCCGCAAAACAGGACCTGATACGGGAAATCTCCGTCGGGAAGCTGAAGAGTATCAAAGAAATCAGGCCGGATTCTTCCGCAAAACAGGACCCGATACAGCGTCGACAGAATGGCATAATAGATTACCTTTATTGGAAAGAATCTTCCGCAAAACAGGACGTAATCGACAATCAGGTATGCAATAGACAATAATGCGGTATGCAGACACAAATATGGGCAAAAACGAGGAGATATGGAAAATAATATACGTCTCGTATTTAACGCGGATTCGACTAGAGGCATTTCCAGATATACTCTGGTAAAAAGCAACGGTCAGAGTGTTGATGAATCAAATGACTTTCTTAATAAAGTTGCCACCTTGGGCCTTTCTCCAAATACTGTCCGCACTTATGCTTACGACTTGCTTAACTTCTTCAGGTGGCTTTCTTCGGCGAATATAAAATTTAAGGATATTACAAAGAGTCTTCTTCTCGACTATATCCGCTATCAACATGAAAGTTTCAGGGGAGAAAATAAGATAACGCCCGCCACCATCAACCACAGACTTACTGTTGTCCGTTCCTTATATCAGTATCATTTTAATCAAGCCATTCCGTCGGGGACACATATGGTAAGGCCAAAGAATGTTTTCACTGAGTATAAGAGAGTTATTCCTTTTTTTCCTCACAGGTTTAGTTCCACCAGGAGATCCGTAAGAGTAAAGATGCCCCGAAAGGTTGTAAAGCCTTTAACCCGGATAGAGGTTGCCAGATTCATGGATTCATTTAAAACCTGGCGTGATATTGCCATTACTGCATTTATGCTTTTGTGCGGGCTCAGGTCACGGGAAGTAATTACTATTAAGCTGGAAGATGTTCAGATTACTGAAGATCAGGTTCATATCTTAGGCAAGGGAAGACGTGAGCGTGTTGTCCCCCTGCCTGCTGATTTAGTTACCGCGATTAAAAGGTACATCCAGCTTGAGCGCCCCGAAAATAGTGACAATAACCTCTTCGTTGCATTAAAAGGGCCCCACAGGGGAAAGCCGCTTACCTCGTCTGGGCTTCGTACTCTTTATCGTTATCATCGCAAGATATCCGGTATTTACATTGCCAATCCTCACCGCTTTCGTCATACATTCGGCGCTAATATGGCAAGAGCCGGAATCCCGCTGCCTGCTCTTATGATGTTAATGGGGCATTCCGCTATTAAAACCACCATAGGTTATACCAATATCTCTCTAAATGATATTCGGGACGAGTTCCACAGAGTTGTAGATAAACTGTATTCCCGGGAAATTGAAAATGGACCAAATGAATAAAACTGACCAGTATCAACATTTAAGAGATATAGCAGAACGCTTTTTAAGCCTGATAACTACCACTCTTACCAAGAACACAGTGAAAAACTACAAAACGGAAATTTCTAAATTTATCCGTTTCTTAAATAATCAATATCCGGAACTCGTCAGTTTCTCTCAGCTCAAGCGCTCTCCTCACATTGAACACTGGCTTATGCATCTTGCAGAGGTTTATTCCCGGGGGGAGACAAAACGCGCACATATTTTATCAATCAGACGTTTTCTGAATGATATATACGAATGGGGATGGGAAGAACCTTCAAAAGATAAACTGCTTGATGCCAGGGATATGCCTTCACTTCCCAAATATCTGCCAAGGCCGATTACTCCCGAAGATGACAGGAAACTTAAAGAAGCTCTCCGAAAGAAGGGTACTATGTCCTCCCTCGCCCTGCTGCTTCTGCGTAATACCGGCATGAGAATCGGGGAACTGCAGGACCTTGATGTAGACTGTCTTAAAAGATTTCCTGATGGTCAGTATACACTTCATGTCCCCTTGGGTAAATTAAAAACGGAAAGAATCATTCCGGTTGATAAAGAAACTGCTGGAATTGTAAATCGTCTTCTCGACATGAGGGTGTTACAGCTTCCTCTTCCTAACCCGAGAACCGGTGAGGCTACGCAGTTTTTACTGACTAACAAAAATTGGACACGTCCCTCCTATTCAGGCTTACGAATGTCTCTTATGAGGACCGTGATAGCCAGCGGTATCTGCACAAGGGTCACTCCCCATATGCTTCGTCATACTTATGCTACTGAACTCTTGAGGGGCGGTATCAGTTTACCGGCTCTTATGAAACTTTTAGGTCATAGAAGCATAGCTATGACCCTCCGATATACCGGAGTCAGTCATCCTGACCTTCAAAGGGCATACTATGAAGCTCTCCAGAAAAGCAGAGCTCTGAATTTAATCCCCAGGCCGCCTGATATAATACGGGAAAAAGATAAAACAGAAGAGCCGGATTATATTTTTAATGGCATTAATGACCTGCTTACTAAGGTCAAAACTGTTGGCAGAGATCTTAATAATAAGAAACGTCAAAAGAAGCTCCAGCGCATTAGCGAAAGGCTCCGTAGGATATGTAAAGACATCAATATTGTCATTAAATGATTCGTGAAGGAAAATGCGCGGAGATTGGCCGGTTAACTGTTAGAATGCTTGCTTTTCAAA
>Ga0180732_1001374_pt1 | contig 15246 bp, 12 predicted proteins | sample KR11_01MetaG_FD_148674 | JGI IMG/M metagenome (GOLD analysis project Ga0180732, IMG submission 148674) | Groundwater microbial communities from the Olkiluoto Island deep subsurface site, Finland - KR11_0.1 MetaG | ecosystem: Environmental > Aquatic > Deep subsurface > Groundwater | place...
TTCCTCTTAATTTTTCTACTTTACTTTTCACAACATCGGTGCCTACACCTCTTCCCGAAATCTCCGTCACCTTTTCGGCAGTTGAAAATCCGGGATGAAATATCAGATTATCAATTTCTGCATCAGTCAGTTTTTCTCCCTCTTTGATTAAGCCGCTTTGAAGAGCCTTTGACACAATTCTTTCTCTGTTCAATCCGCGCCCGTCATCACCTATTTCAATAACTATGTTTCCGCCCTTATGATATGCTTTAAGATAAACAGTGCCCTGTGCCGGTTTGTTCTTTGCGATTCTTTCAGTAGCAAGCTCCAGGCCATGGTCAATTGAGTTTCGAATCATATGAACCATAGGTTCATAAATTTCCTCAATAAGATTTCTGTCTATCTCAGTTTCTTCACCGGATGTGACAAGTTGTATCTCCTTACCTGCTTTTCTGGCTAAGTCCCGAACGAGTCGAAGCATTTTTTGAAAAGTATTTTTTATCGGTATCATTCTCATTGACATGGCGGTATTCTGCAGACTGGATGTAATCAAATTCAACTGATTGGTTATTTGAATCAGCTTTCTGTCTTTGTTGTTTAAAACAGCTTCATGCTGCCTCAGCATTGACTGGGCAATTGCCAATTCTCCGACCATATCAACAATATTATCCAGTTTTACAGTATCTACCTTCACCTGGAGTGTTTCGATAGCATCCGCGCGTTTCTGCTCTCTTAGAGATGAAACTACGGCCTTTGTTTTAACTTTTTCGTGTTCAACCAGTATCTGGCCTAATTTCATTTCCGGTTTTTTTTGCTGGATTTCCAGTGCTTCATTGATATCTGCTTCAGTAACCGTACCGGATGAAATAAGCATTTCTCCCAAACGTTTTTTCTTATCCTTCGATGTTGGAGAAATAAGTTCTTCGATTCTTAGCATAATGCTTCCGGTATCTTCGTTGCCCTCAGAAAGCATTCCGGAATCGAGAGAACTTCTGACATTTTCAATCATAGTTTTTAAGATGTCCACGCTTTCTAAAATTACGTCAATTATTTCACCGTTAATTGTTACTTCACCGTTTCGTGCCTTGTCCAGCAAGTTCTCAACTGTATGGGCAAATTTATTAATCTTGTTAAAATTCAAAAACCCCGAGACACCTTTAACGGTATGAAATGGTCTGAATATGGCATTGATTGTCTCAGCATCGCCGGGATCCTGCTCAAGGTCCATAAGTTTGACTTCGATAGATGCCAGGTTATCAAGTGATTCAACAACAAAATCGGAAATAATTTCCCTGTCTTCATCGTTAATTTTTACTGGCGCTGAAATATTTGCCGGACAAGCATCTGTATCGGTTTCAATATCCTTATCGCCTGACGATTCAAGTTCATCATTAACCTGATGGCTTAAGCCAGCTATCAGTTCGGATATATCCCCTTCGTAACTTTTGCCTTTGGATATATCCCCGGCAATTTTCTGCATGAAGGAGATACCTTTTTCAAAAGGAACCAAATCCGTAGTTTCCCTCAAAATAACGGATCCAATATACTCTTTCATTGCTTTGCTGATTGATATCAGCGCCTGTTCTTTTAGCGCTTCCGACAGTTCAATAATAGACTCGATTGATTTTACGGTTTTTCCCAGACTTGGCACATCTTCGGTGTCCAGCATCACCGTTTCTAGCGCAAGAGACTCAATTTCCCGACTAATATTATCTAACATCTTTGTCATCAATCATATCCTTCTGCTCGTTGTTAACAGCTTGATCAAATATACTTCCAACGAACTCAAGTCTGCCATCCGATATAATACGGTTCATATCTTAAATATTGTCCAATAAAGACTTTTGCTTGAGTTCATTATTTTGCTGTTTAGCTCTCACCGTTAGTTGTGATTTATTTGCACTAAGACTGTTGATGGATTTTTTTACGAGTCCATCATATGTTGGTCTGATCCTGTTTTTCCGTTACGAAGGTCTTCTCTTTGCTTACTGAAAATATAAGCCACAATCTTTTCCCTGTCCTTTTCGTCAAGGTCTATAAATTTTATACCTAAATTATACATTGGGATATTATCTTCGTAAATACCTGTTGTCCTGACGATTTCGCCATAAGCGTCAATGTAAACCGGGGGCAATTTGCATAAATCTATATTTACATGAACAATCTGCCCTTTACTTGCCGGTTCGGATGTAACAAGGCTAATTCCCGATGCACTGATATTATTGCATGTTCCCTGATTAAAAGTTTTTGATCGGGCCTCATTTGTTGACAGCATAGATAAAATAATATCCAGTTTTTCATCCATTTTAACAAGAAACTTCAATAAGGCATCATCATAGTAATCAATCTTTAAATCAGAATCTATCTTGGCATTGTTATCGGAAAGCACGGGATCTATCTTTAACTTTTTTCTATCGGGGTTCAGAAGAGAATCAGATTTATTTTTAATAAGATAATATTCTTCAGGAGAGATTATTTCATATTTGACTGCATATGATAAACTTGTTCTCACATCCGAGCGTAATTCTCTTCTTTTTGAAAGCATCTTTATCCCCGGTACAATTTTGACGATGGAAATAACTCCATACTTTAGAAAATATGTTAGCAATTATTATACCATAAAACAGACAAGCCTTATGGAATTCAAAACATCAATAATATCATATGTAGTCTAAACAAGAAAAAGGCTAAGTATACTTGGAATAGTCGTATATTTTTGGCTGAACAGTCAAATTGTTGACGCTGACACTTTTCAAATTAAGAAGTTTGTTGAAGCAGGAAAAAAATTCCACCTGATTATTGTTGACGTACTCAAAAAAAAGTCCGTCAACATGCCGGAGATTTTTAAGCCCCGGCATGGAAAGAGGGTGGAACGCATTGAATGTAATATATTTGCAATGCCATAAACGGATGGCACCTATTTATGGCACAAACATTGCAAATCGTTATTTTGAAAAATTATTTTTTACTGTAACATAAATAAAAAGATTTCGTTTAAAGCAAGGGTGAAAAATCTGGCAACAGTGATAGTTGCGATTAATATATTTTTTAAGTCGAAGCAAGGTTTAGGCACAAGATCTAAGAGAATAATATAATTGAACTTAAAAAGCCAGAATCTTTTTATATTTATTAATAAAGCGAAAGCCGGAAATTTTATACACGAACATAATATCTGGTATTGCACATAATGATTGACAATGTTGCAAATATATTTTAATAACCGTTTTAATTCGGCATGTTAAAAATACAGAATAGTATTTACTTCTCTTAGAAAGAGATTTTGAAATAGTAATCTGTGTTATTAAATTTGACCGTTCATAAATTGAGAAGGCCAGAGTTCTGCCAAATGGATTTAACAACCAGGCAATTCAAGAGACTCAGCGAAATTGTTTATCATGAATGCGGAATAAATCTTCATGATGGGAAAAAACAACTTTTGCAATCTCGCCTTGACAAGCGTTTGCGTTCTACCGGTATAAAATCCGTTAAAGAATATTTAAAAGTTCTGGAAAATGATCAAAGAGAACTAATAAATTTTCTTGACGCTGTATCTACCAATCATACCTATTTCTTCAGAGAAAGCCATCATTTTAAATATCTAACGAAAGACCATATGAATATATGGTGTGCTGCTTCATCCAGCGGTGAAGAGCCGTATTCTTTGGCAATTTACTGTCTTGAAAAGGGATTTAAACCATCCATAATTGCATCGGACATATCAACACGAATGCTGCGGATGGGACAAAACGGGATATATTCTATAGAGAAAGCAAAAAATCTTCCTCCCGATATTCTTAGAAAATATTTCCAAAAAGGCACAAACTCATGGAATAATCATGTCCGCGTAAAAAACGAGATAAGACAAATGGTAACCTTTAAAAGATATAATCTTATCTCAGATCCTATACCATCCCAGAAATATGACATTATTTTTTGCAGGAATGTGTTTATATACTTTGACAATGAAACAAAGTCTAATGTGGCGCATAAATTACATAACGCTCTGAAAGCGCCCGGTTGTCTTATTATAGGCGGTGCAGAGAGTTTAAATACTATTAGTCACCCCTTTAAGTATGTACAACCTAGTATTTATAATAAAGTCCTGCCAGTTTAAAACATTATAACTGTTATCATTTGTATCAAAATTGCTGGGTTGTAGAATAAGAAAATTAGTTTTCATATCCCAAACATAAAACAGCCTAAAGCTATCCTTATTTAATACCGATAATAGGGATTGGGCAGTATAATGAAGACAATGCATTATATTTTGTTAAGATGTGAAGCAGTATGGCCTTTTCCTAAAAAGCTCATATGAATGATGTTCAATTTTGCGCTCAAGCTTAAGGAGGGGGATGTCAACTGAAGGAATATCATTGTCTATTTCAAAGTTAGTGCTAATCGGGCAAAAGGGAGCTTTACGCAAAGGTTTCCAAAAGATGTTTTGGTTTTGTCCAAAGAAAGGAGGCGGAAGCAAATGTCAAAATTGGCGGAAAAAATGGGCCAGGCAATAAATGTAATGTCCGACAGGGAGGGAAAATACCTAACTTTTGCATTAGCCAATGAGGAGTATGGTATAAGTATTTTAAAAATCAAAGAGATCATTGGAATGATGCCGATAACTCCGGTTCCGCAAACACCGGAGTTTGTCAAAGGAGTAATAAACCTTCGGGGAAAAGTGATCCCTGTGATTGATTTAAGGCTTAGGTTCGGAATGAATAAAATCGATTACACAGAACGGACATGCATCGTGGTTGTGGAAATATCAAGCGAGTCTGAAACTGTTATGATCGGTATTGTAGTAGATTCAGTATCGGAAGTATTGAACATAAAGGCGGAAGATATTGAAGAAACACCAACATTCGGGACAAAATTGAAAACCGACTATATACTTGGAATGGCTAAATTCGAAGGCGGAATCAAAATTCTTCTCGATATCGATAAAGTATTAAGCCGTGATGAAGTTGCAATGATAGAAAAAACAGTATAATTTATATTTTTTTATTGTATTCAGCGGCTTGTAGTATAAAGCAAGAATTATAAGGAGGAAGGGTTATGTCTTTTAAAAATATGAATTTAGGCACAAAAATAGGGATTGGTTTTGGGGTCGTTTTGTTTCTACTATGCATTACCGCAGCAATAGGACTTTCCGGAATAAAAACCATCAATTCTTATATGGAAGATATTATCAATAACAAAAACGCAGCAGTATTATTGGCCAATGATTTAGAAAAACAGATGAATGTTGTAACTCAATCTGTTAGAAATGCAGTCTTAAGCATCGGGAGTGATGCTGTGCGTAACGAGAGAAAAAAGATTGATGAGGCCCGTGCCAAATTCAGTGAATCATATCTTAAGCTGGCTGCTAAAATCAAAGACGAAAAAGGTAAAAAGCTTATAGCTGACATACTTAATAAGCAACAAATCGTCGAATCCCTAGTGAATAGATCCATTGAATATTGTTTGGCCGGATATGCTAATACTGATACTACTAAATTTGGATCTACGATGGCCGGAACTTTGAATTCAACCGAAGACAATGCCAGAGCAGCCGATGTGATTACGATAGAAATGCTTACTCCTCAAAAACAGATGACTGAGGCTATAGATTCCATTATTGCTTATCAGGGTCAACAAAGTGATGAGGCCTTTATAAAGGCCAAAAGTGCTTATTCCAATGCCCGTGTTATTATGTTTTCTCTGGGATTAGTCGCACTTGCATTGGGAGCTCTGATTGCATTTTTCCTGACCCGCAGCATTACAAAACCGATCAACCGCGTAGTTAAAGGGCTTACCGATGGAGCTGAAGAAGTGGTCGCAGCCACAGTGCAGGTGTCCTCATCAAGTCAGTCGCTGGCCGAGGGGGCATCCGAGCAGGCCGCATCAATAGAGGAAACATCATCATCTCTGGAAGAAATGTCTTCCATGACCAAACAGAATTCAGATAATGCAACCCAGGCAGACAACCTTATGAAAGAAGCTAATCAGGTTGTTGTACAGGCAAACAACTCCATGGATGAATTAACCAAATCAATGTATGATATTTCAGTAGCAAGCGATCAAACATCAAAGATCATCAAGACCATTGATGAGATAGCTTTTCAGACTAATCTTCTGGCTTTGAATGCTGCGGTAGAAGCTGCCAGAGCAGGTGAAGCAGGTGCCGGCTTTGCGGTAGTGGCCGATGAAGTAAGAAATCTTGCAATGAGGTCTGCAGATGCAGCTAAAAACACGGCGCAACTGATTGAGGGAACAGTCAAAAAGGTAAGAGAAGGTTCTGAACTGGTAACAAAAACCAATAAGGCCTTCCAGGATGTTTCCACCACCACCTCAAAAGTTGGTGAGTTGGTGGGAGAAATTGCAGCTGCATCAAAAGAGCAGTCTCAGGGTATTGAGCAAATAAACAAGGCTGTTGCAGAGATGGATAAAATAGTACAGCGGAATGCTGCCAATGCGGAAGAATCTGCCAGTGCTTCCGGTCAGATGAATGCTCAGGCAGAGCAACTTAAGCAATATGTCGGAGATCTGGTGTTGGTAATAGGAGGTAAACAACATACCAACGGATTATATAGCTCAAGGTCATTGCTTAAGAGTGGTGGAAGAGAAACTCAAAATAGTGACAGACGACGATATAAATATGAAGAGCAAAGCGCACTTCCTGATCCTGATTCAAGCAGCTATGAAAGAAAACAGGGAGTCGGTAGAGACAACAAGAAACTAAAGCCTGAACAGTTAATTCCGATGGATGAAGATGACTTTAAAGATTTTTAAGTAAGTCTCTATACTGCTAAAAACAAGATAAATTAAGTATTTGAGCCAGTTTCAAAACGTTTCAGTTTGTTTAAGGTCAAGGCTAAAAATTTTAACTTCAGGAACACGTGGATTAAAATTTGAGCCCAACGCTAAGATCGGCAACAATGGGGCGTTTTGGAATTGGCTCATTTTTGTTTGCGAGGAATATAATTGCGTGTTAACTGAAGCGACATGTGAGGTGGGGCTGACAGGAAATTGGGTGGATTTGCAAACAGGCTGCTAAGACTAAGACACGGATTTTAATAGTAGCCTGTCTTTCTTTTTTGTTACCCTGCTAAAGCATTTATTTGAAGTTTTTAGAAAACATCATCCATAAAAGCATCCGCAAGCTTTGCTGCAACAACCTGATGATTGATCTCATAAGTTCCTGATTCAACCTTTGCTTTTATTTCCAAAACTTTATTCTCTCTGATATCCGGTGTTGATGCTATGACTTCATTTGCCAGCCTGACTTCTTTTGAAGCACGGGAAAGATTAACTATAGCATCTCTGCTTTCAGATTTTATTTCGTTATTTATTTGTCCTTCCGAAAGCTGCTGTCCTTCCTTAATATTAGGCATTAATTTTGGCAACTGTTTATTAATTTCATAATTTGCGATCTTATCTTCAATTTTCATTTATTACCTCTTCTTTTTGCTTATATAAAAATCAATAATATTTGACCTGTTTATTTGGAAGAATTATTAATAATTCTGAATATCTTCAACATTCAGAATTCTCATTGTTTCGCCTTCATCATCTATCATTTTGAAAACAAGATCGGCAGGAATATTTTGGGAAACATTTGGTTGAAGTTCAAATTCTTCTTCAAATTTATTTAACGACTCATTTCCCATTTCATCCTTTGCGCCGTACTGATTGATTTTGTTTGCAATACTGGATGCAATTTTATCACTTACAGCTTTTTGCCTGGCATTGGTCGATATAGTGACTCTATCCGGCGATCGATTTGAATTATTTACCGGTTTGCCCGATGCTCTGCCGTTTCGAAGCTGATCGTGGTAAACCCTTAATACATTATTAACCTGGTAAGCTGAAATAACCATAGGAACACTCCGCATTCAGTATATTAATTAAATAAAACCCATTCAAACATAGTATCGGCAATAAATAATAAAACTTTAGTAAAATAATAATATTTTTTTATTCGCTGATAATTGTCAATTCATTGGCATGCCTTCCAAGGTTTAAGAAAAGGCTTTTAGCGTCATAAATTTGACTATCAAGCTAAAAGGTTCCTTGACGTCAAGCATAAAACCGAAACATCGAGCATATTCCCAGCGGCTACGATAAACCTCAATAAACAATGTCGTGGAAATGGTTGGTAATATTCGTTCCGGTTTGTGCAAAATCAGGAAGAATTTTCCTGGGATACTTTGCAGATAATCCAGATTTGGGGTTTAATTTTTTGTTTATACAAAACATTCAGCTACAAAAGAAACTTGGCATATTGATTGCTATATCTAAAGTTAATCGTATTTGTAGGAGCCAGTTTCAAAACGTCCCATTTTGGCCGATCTCTGCGTTGGGTGAAAATATTTATCCTCGAAATACTCCATGTATTCCTGCGGTTAAAATTTTCATCCGCCTTGACCTTGACCAAACTGAAACGTTTTGAAAGTGGCTCATAGGCGTTTTATTTATGTGATGTAATTGTGAAAGCAGCGTTATTCGTGTGGGGAATAATGAGTTATCTCTCTTAAGATACTGCCCGTAACTTTGAGACTGGACATTTTCAAGATGAGCAGCTCTGATACCAAGATCGGCAAAACGGGATTTGTGTTCGGTGAGGCAATAAAAGCCAATGTAACCGAAGGGGGCGGAGCCTGTCCGACCCAAAGAGATTATGCGGAATATTGAACAAACAACTCTGTTCTTTTATGGATATAGGGGCTTTTATTTGGGCCGATACGCATGTCTACCCAATCCAGGCTGGATATGGAATGCAAGCAATGAGCTATGATATAACTATACGACTGCTAATGGTTGCTGAGGAGTAAATGTTATGATGGATATAGAAGCAAATCTTCAAAGAGGGGAAGCCTTGTTTGTGGAGGGTCTGTTTGATGAGGCTGAGACCGTATTTCAGGAGGTACTTGGCCTGAAACCTGAGAATTATGAAGCGCTCAATAATATAGGTGTTATATACCATAACAGGGGCCATCTTGAGCAGGCTGAGCAATTCTTTCTGAAAGCACTTGATATAAATGGGGAATATCTTGATGCATTGTCAAACCTTGCTGATCTCTACCAGGCCGCCAACCAAAACGAAAAGGAGGCGGATTGTCTTGAAATAATTCTGCCATTTCACACCAACGATTATGACATGTTTAACCGACTTGCGGTTTTATATGTAGAAATGGGGAAAAATGACAGGGCATTGCCACTACTGGAAGCCTCACTCAGCTTAGTCCCAAATCAGGAAAACGTAAAAAAAATGCTGCAATCAGTTAAGGCAGCTTCTTATACTCCTGTGAACAGAAATGCTTCTGGAAAAAACCACACACCGGCAGTAAGCATTGGCCTTCCTGTTTATAATGGCGGGAAATATCTATCTGAAGCAATCGAATCCATTTTGGAGCAGGATTTTGAAGATTTTGAATTGATTATTTCTGATAACGCCTCGACAGATAATACGCCCGACATCTGTCTTGCCTATCAGAAATCTGATTCGCGAATTCGTTTGGTGCGCCAAGAGCGCAATATGGGCATAAAAGTCAACTTCCTTAACGTTTTAGGACTATCCTGTGCACCATATTTCATGTTCGCAACCCATGATGATCTGCATGAAAAGTCCTTCGTGAGCAAATGCATCAAAGTACTTCAGGCTGATAAATCTGTCTCTCTTGTATATCCGCATACAAAGCTCCTGAATTCTAATTCTGAATTCCTTGGTATCGCAAAAGATTATGTAAAAGTTGACCAAAATGATCCGGTTGAACGCTTCAGGCATCTCATTTGGGAATTAGGCATATGCAATATGATGCTGGGGTTATTTCGTACCCATTTACTTAAGGCATCTGCTACATGGGGCATATCTATATTCGGAGATACTTTACTTCTGTCTGAAGTGGCTTTGTCCGGAAAAATTATCCAGATACCTGAGCAGTTGTTTATAAGAAGATTTACTCGTAATTATAACTATAAGTCCCCAGACGACAGAAACGCACAGCTTATGTCGGAGACAGATCCATCTCTATTTGAGCAAGGAATTTCTTTGCCTCATTGCAAATTAACCTATGCTCATCTTGATGTGATAAATAATTCTCATCTAGGAATTTCCCAAAAAGAGGCGCTGATACAAGAAACAATCAAATGTTTCAAAGCCAGATATGGCAACCACATGAAATACGAGATTGACAGAGCCGTAAACCTGATATCAAACGGCATTTATTATTGGACCTGGCGCAACGATAAATCAGAAGCTGCTTCATTTACCGAGATAACACATCTCGGCTATTATCGCATCAGCAACTTGCTCAAAACTCTTCAGGAAGCTCTTTTAATTTACCCGGAAAGATCAGATTTATTGGAATGTTATATAAAATGTATTGAACACTGCAATTCGTCCGGGGGCAGTTCTTGCGCTATGGGATAATGCTTAAACATAACTATTTTATTGTCTTGATAAAGGGAACTGGTGGGAGGTTCTAAAATGAAAGTAATTATTCTTTGCGGCGGGCTTGGAACAAGGTTACGTGAGGAGACTGAGTTTCGGCCTAAGCCCATGGTCAACATCGGAGATCGCCCAATTATATGGCATATTATGAAGTATTACTCACAGTTTGGATGTCAGGAATTTGTTTTGGCTCTCGGATATAAAGGTGAAATGATCAAGAATTATTTTTGCCATTATGAACTGATGAATAACGATGTGACCTTGGAGCTTGGAAGATCGGAAAATCTCTATATTCACTATTCTCACGATGAGATCGGCTGGAAAGTTACCCTGGCGGATACGGGTGAAACATCGCTTAAGGGCTCGAGATTAAAAAAAGCAGGGAGATATGTCTCCGATGAAACCTTCATGGTAACTTATGGAGACGGTATCGCCAATATCGATATCAATGCCCTGCTGAAGTTTCACCATGCCCACGGTAAACTTGCCACTGTAACGGGGATTAACCCTATGGCCCGTTTTGGAGAATTAAAAGTGGTTGGCGATCGGGTGGCCCTTTTCGCCGAAAAACCAAAAAATGGAGCAACTCTGGTTAGCGGCGGCTTTTTTGTATTCAATCGAAAAATTTTAGATTATCTGACAGAAGATGTTTTCTGCGATCTTGAGACGGGACCTTTAGAGCAAATCGCCAAAGAGGGCCAGTTGATGGTTTATAAACACAAAGGTTTTTGGGCCTGTATGGATACTTTGCGAGATGTCGAATATCTAAATAAACTATGGGACAGCGGAAAAGCAAAGTGGAAGATTTGGCAGTAATCTGCAGATAAATTATGTTTAATAATATTTATAATCGTAGAAAAGTATTGATTACAGGACATACGGGATTCAAAGGATCGTGGCTTGCTCTATGGCTTTTCAAAATTGGAGCAGAAGTTATCGGGTATGCACTCCCCCCTCCTACAGAACCGAACCATTTTGAACTGCTTCATGCGGATATGATTTCAGAAATAGGTGATATCCGCGATGCAGAGAAATTAAAAAAGGTATTCAAAGAATACAAGCCGGAGATCGTCTTCCATCTTGCCGCTCAGCCGCTTGTTAGGCTTTCTTACAAAGATCCGGTGGAAACGTTTGCAAGTAATGTTATGGGAACCATCAACGTTTTTGAGGCATCAAGGGAAAGCGGCTCTGTACATGCCATTGTCAACATTACCAGTGATAAGTGTTATGAGAATAGAGAATGGGTTTGGGGCTATAGGGAAATTGATCCTTTGGGTGGATATGATCCTTACAGCGCCTCGAAAGGATGTTCTGAGCTCATTACCAGTTGCTGGCGTAATTCCTTTTTTAACCCAAAAGGGTACGGTAGTATCCATCAAACACTTCTGGCCAGCGGGCGGGCGGGTAATGTCATAGGTGGAGGCGATTGGGCTGTTGACCGGCTTATCCCGGACATGATGTGTGCCGTAACCCAAAATGAAAAAGTAAAGATCAGGAACCCCAATGCTTCAAGGCCGTGGCAGCACGTTCTTGAACCATTGAGCGGATATTTGCTACTCGGACAAAAGCTATTGGAAGGTCGGAAAGAATTTGCCGAAGCATGGAATTTTGGACCATTCGAAGATAGGAATGCAACTGTGGGTGAGATTGCAGGTCAGATAAAAATGTCTTGGCCTAAAATTGACTATGAAATTGACACGACTCACAATCAGCCGCACGAGGCTGGCATGCTCAGTCTCGACTGCTCAAAAGCACGTACAAAAATGCAATGGAAACCGGTGTGGAATAGTAATACAGCAGTTGAAAAGACGACTCTATGGTATAGAGCTTTTTATGAAACTAAAGAAGTATTAAGTCTTGATGATATTAACAGTTATATCGCAGATGCAAAAAGCAAACATCTTTCTTGGGTGAAAGAATGAAATTTATTGAAGCCCCGTTGGCTGGCGCTTATTCTATTGAACTTGAACCGTTCGTAGATGACAGGGGGCTTTTTGCGCGAACCTTTTGCCAAAAAGAGTTTGCCACAATCGGTTTTTACAATCAGATCGTTCAGATTAACTATTCGGTGACCAGGCAAAAAGGAGCAATTCGTGGGCTGCATTATCAACTTCCACCGGCCTGTGAAATAAAAATCATACGTTGTATTCAAGGAGCGGTTTTTGATGTCATTGTAGATATCAGAAAAAGTGTGCCCACCTATCTGCAATGGTTTGGTATGGAATTATCAAAAGACAATATGAAATTGGTATATATCCCGGAGGGATTCGCACACGGTTTCCAGGCGCTTACCGATAATGCCGAATTGATTTATCATCATTCAGCTTTTTACAGTCCTGAATATGAGCGGGGATTGAGATTTGATGATCATGCCCTGGCGATCAATTGGCCATTACCTGTGAGTGTGATTTCCCCCAGAGATCAGAGTTATCCACTCATTGGCGATAACTTCAAAGGGATTGAAATATGAACTGCCGTTTCTGCGGTAATATTTTGACCCATGAGTTTATTGATCTGGGGTGTGCGCCGCCGTCCAACGCTTATCTCACAGCCGCAGATCTCAACCGACCGGAGGTTTACTATCCTCTCAAGCTGAGGGTCTGCACAGATTGCTGGTTGGTGCAGACCGAGGACTATGCCGGAGCAGAGGACTTGTTCTTACCGGATTATGCATATTTCTCATCTACATCCTCAACCTGGCTGGCACATGCCCGACAATACAGCCAGATTATTACTAGGCGCTTGGAATTGAACGCCAAAAGCTTTGTCGTGGAAATAGCCTGCAATGACGGGTATCTGCTTAAAAATTTTGTCGAAGCCGGAATTCCCTGTTTGGGAATCGAGCCCACTGCAAGCACAGCTGCTGCTGCCCAGGAACTGGGCATACCTGTGCTTCAGGAATTTTTTGGTCAGACGCTTGGCAGTCGATTGTCAGACGCGGGGCAAAAGGCAGACCTGATTATCGGCAACAACGTGTATGCGCATGTGCCAGACATCAACGATTTCACGATAGGCCTGAAAGTTCTGCTTAAATCGGGAGGAACTATCACCTTGGAGTTTCCCCATTTAATGCGGCTTATCGAACATACCCAGTTCGATACCATCTATCACGAGCACTTCTCTTACCTTTCCCTGTACACCGTTATGCATATCTTCCGGAAAGCAGGTTTGCGGGTTTTTGATGTTGAAGAGCTGGGAACTCACGGCGGCAGTTTGCGCGTCTATGGCTGCCATCAGGAAGATCCACGCCTTGATACTGAAGCCATATCGTCATTGCTTGAGGCAGAAAACTCGTTTGGAATGCGTAACATCATACACTACCAATCCTTTCAACCACGTGCTGATAACGTTAAAAATAGCTTTCTCCGGTTTCTGCTGGACCAAAAAGCCGAAGGAAAAACCGTCGGTGCTTATGGTGCAGCAGCAAAAGGCACCACCCTTTTGAACTATGCCGGCATCAAACCCGACCTGCTGCCTTATGTGGTAGATCGGAATCCGGCCAAGCAGGGAAGATTTCTGCCGGGAAGCCGGATTCCCATCGTATCGGAAGACCATATCAGGGAGAGACAACCCGATTTTATCGTAATCCTGCCTTGGAACATCAAGGAGGAAGTGATGAATCAACTGGCGTATATCCGGGAAAGGGGCGGGCGATTTGTAACAGTGGTTCCAAAGCTGGAGGTCTCATGAAGTTCCAAATTTACTATACCAAACCATTGATTACCGAGTTGGGCGTTGCTTACGCATTAGATGCTGCTCGAACCGGCTTAACATAATGAATATTCTTGTTACTGGATCAACTGGATTCATAGGCCGTTATGTGATTCCCGAATTGCTTAAGCAGGGGCATGAAGTGACAGCAACAGCCCGCAATTTTGAACGTGCGCAGGCTATGCCGTGGTTTGATAAGGTAAACTTTGTTGCCTGTGATCTGCATAGCACTGAACTGGACCCAGCAGCATTTTTTGAGGTGCCTGACATCCTGATTCATATGGCTTGGCCCGGTTTACCCAATTACAAGGAACATTTTCATTTCGAAAACAATCTTTTTGAAAGTTATTATTTTATCAAAAGAATGACTGAACGCGGCTTGCGTCATCTTTGTGTTATTGGAACTTGCTTTGAGTATGGGATGAAAGAAGGCTGTCTATCTGAAGATATGCCAACTACGCCATGTACTTCATATGGATTGGCCAAGGATACCCTTAGGAAATTTATTGAAGTTTTAGCAGTTAAATATTCTTTTTGTTGGAAATGGATTCGGCTTTTTTATCTTTACGGTGAAGGGCAATCGAAAAATTCTATTTTAGAACAATTGAAATCTGCGATAGCTAAAGGAGAAACAGTTTTTCCGATGTCTGGTGGCGAACAACAAAGAGATTATCTTTTTGTGGAAAAAGCCGCTGAATATATCGTAAAAATTAGTACTCAAACTTATCTTCAAGGCATTTTTAATTGTAGCAGCGGAGAACCCATTTCAATACGTGCACTTGTAGAAGAATATTTAAGAAAAACCGGCCAATCAATAAAATTAGATCTTGGTCGATATTCATATCCCGATTACGAACCAATGGTTTTTTGGGGAGATAATGAGAAGTTAAAAAAGATTTTGAGGAATAGGAATGAAAGCACAGATTAAACCAAGGATTGATTTATTAAACAGGACAAAACTGGAAACAGTTATACCTTTAACTGTACCTTTCATTATCAAAGTTGACCCTTCGGATGCATGCAATTTTCAATGTAAATTCTGCCCTACCGGCGATAGAAAGCTTATGAAAAAAACACCCGGGAGAAACCACGGGATAATGGATTTTGAACTCTATAAAAAGATCATT